>ERZ724565.1-NODE-1-length-22322-cov-2.505970_pt1 | contig 22322 bp, 21 predicted proteins | sample MGYA00375859_ERZ724565 | MGnify/ENA primary metagenome ERZ724565 (study PRJEB28725, sample SAMN03264851) | marine sediment metagenome | biome: marine pelagic biome; feature: marine oligotrophic desert; material: marine snow | place: Pacific Ocean:North Pacific...
TTAGAAGAATCAATTGATTTAACTGTTAAAGGTTGTGGTGTAAAACTATACGATATTGTCAATGTAAAAGAAAACGATACTTCAATTTATAGAATCTATATTACTTCTAGTGATGGAATCAATTTAGATAAATGTGCTGAAGTAAGTAGAATGCTTTCTCCTTTACTTGATGTTCATGAACCACAAGGTGGAAAATATAACCTTGAAGTAAGCTCTCCTGGAATTGAGAGAAAACTAAAACGACCTGGACATTATGCTGCTTCAATTGGCGAAAAAGTTCAAGTTAAAGATTATAATAAAGAGATCGTAATTGGTACATTAAAAAGTGCTGATGAAGATGGTATTGTGCTTCTTACTGAAAATGAAGAGTTAACAATTTCTTATAATGATATCTCATCTGCATCTACATACTACGAGTGGAATTAAACTCGTAGTATATTTACACACATAACCTGCATATTCTAAACCAATTATAAATAAATAAACCTCTCTTTAAATCAACTTTTTATATACTCTGCTTAAATATACTAAGGAGATAATGTATTATTAAATAGTACATTTATACATACTAATGAAAATTAATGACGATTTTTTTATGAAACTAGCTGTCGATGAAGCGTGGAAGTATCAACTTCTCACATACCCTAATCCCGCTGTTGGAGCTGTAGTTGTTAAAAATGGTGAAATCTTAAGTGTAGAAGCACATAAAAAATCGGGTGAAGCACATGCTGAAGTAAATGCTCTAAAATCTGCATATTTAAACAAGTATCCTGAATCACGTTTAAAAATGATGAAAAGTCCACATGAAATACACGATTATTTGATAACAAATACAGACAAATTTTTTAAAGACTGTACTATTTATGTGACATTGGAACCGTGTAATCATATTGGGAAAACACCTTCTTGTGCACAACTTCTGAAAAGTATTAATATTGGAAATGTTATTGTTGGTATTAATGATCCAAATAAAGTTGCAACTGGAGGTATTGAGTTACTAAAAAAATCAAGTATAGATGTTCATCTAAATGTACTGAAAAAGGAATGTGATGAACTTTTGTTTCCTTTTATTAAATGGCAACAGGGAACATTTATTTTTTATAAAATGGCACAAACTTTAAATGGAACAATTGACGGTGGATATATTTCCTCAAATCAAACTTTGTCATATGTTCACACACTTAGGGATAAAATTGATTTACTTACTATTGGTGGTAATACTGTTCGTAGTGATAAACCAACCTTAGATTCAAGATTTATTTTGGGTAAAAATCCAGATATATTAATTTATTCAAAAAACAAAATATTTGACAAATCAATTCCTCTATTTTCTGTTGCAAATAGAGAGGTAATGATTAGTGATGATTTATTTAAACTCTTAGATTATAAATTTGTTATGATTGAAGGTGCTTACAATTTATTGGAGATTTTAAGTGACAAAATTGATTATTTAGTATTATTAGTAAGTCCACAAATGAAAATGGGACTGAATATAACTTCTAGCTTAGAGTTAAATTTTGAAATTATTCATGAAAATTACATTGGCAAAGAAAAAATAATCTTTTTAAGAAAAATTAACTAAAGTAAAATACATATATAAATTATTTTATATTAGTTATTATGATGGAATAATACAAAATAATAATTCAATATTAGGATAATATTATGCCGCTGCTATTAGAGATATAGTTAAATCTGTACTTAAATATCTGAAAACAATTTAATATCTTCTCCTGAAAATCATAAAGGGCCTTTTATGAACAAGCATAATAGATGGCTTTGATACTAGTGATTGTGAGAGACATTTAACTTTTGATATTAGTTTAGAGAAATATGAAAGATATTGTTAGTAATCTCTGTTAAAATCTCAATAATGAGAAAAAATCAAATTTTAAGTTTAAGAGAAAAGTGCTAGAACTTGAAGAAAATCTTAAAAATGCTAAAGTAGAAAGTTCCACAGATTTTTTAACTGAATCATTTACAAGAAGAGAGTTTAATAAAGGAGTTAAAAACTAAATACAAGTTATAACAAAAGTAAAAATGATTAGTTCAGTCATGACACGGTAGATATAGTGCTTAAACTTTTACATTTTACTACCAATAAAAAACAAAAAAGAATCTAAACTAATTAGATGACACTATAAAGGTCACATTTAGTGCAGGAACAGGTTTAGGGAGTGAACATAAAGAAGAAGTTGGAATGATTTTATCAAAGAAAGCCATAGCTTGCTCTACAAGGTCAAAGATGACGGACGAGACCTAATCCACTAATTTAAAGTTCATCTTTTGGATGATTTCTGCGTGGAATATCCAAATCTATTCAATCACATACCTTAGTATGCTCAATCATAAATTTAAAACTTAATCCAAAATATGAACTTTAATATATTTAGATATAATTTCTAAGATTAAAAATGAAGGCAATAAGTGTCTAAATTATGTTGATAATTGTTCACTTTTTATCAGTAGTCTTTTCAATGGTTTTGGTGGTTTTAATTCAAAATTATTTTGAGTATGAGATTGAGAAAGTGATTATAATTATTACGTCAGTATATATAACAATGTATTTTCATACTAAAAAATACAAACATAAAGTTGATGAAAAGGAATTAATTCACAGGTCTTTAATAATGGGTGCTGTTTTATATGGATATTTTCAATTCCATTATGGTTTAGTGAAAGTTTAGAGCTAATGGATTTTGTATTACTCTCAATGTATTTAAGAGGTATAGAATTATCGTTTAAATCAAGAGAAAGTGTTATTTGATGAAGGAATTTTCAATCGTAAGTGATTTTTTAAGAAAAGGACGCTTTATCGCTATATTTAAACGATAAAGCTCAGCCTTTTTATTTTACTTTTTCTAAATACTCACCCGTTCTAGTATCACACTTAATAAAATCACCTTCAACTAAGTGAAAAGGTATTTGTACAACAGCACCACACTCAAGAGTAGCTGGTTTCTTACCGCCTTGAGAATCACCTTTAAAGTTTGGTGGTGTTTCAACGATTTTCATTTCAACAGTCATTGGTGGTTCAACTGTGATTGCACTACCATTGTAAAACATCATGTCAACATTCATACCATCAATAATCCATTTTTCAGAATCACCAACTTGTTCATATGTCAATCCAATTTGTTCATAAGATGAAGTGTCCATGAACTGTAGCATGTCACCATCATCGTATAAAAACTGCATAGTTTTTTGTTCTAAATCTGGAGTTCCAAATTTATCACCTGCATGAAATGTTTTTTCAATAGTTTTAGAATTTAAAAAATTTTTGATTTTACATCTTACAAATGCAGCACCTTTACCTGGTTTAACATGTGCATAATCTGTGATTTTATATGGAATACCATCCACTTCTATCTTCATGCCTTTTTTTAAATCACTCATTCCTAAAGCCATAAGTTCTCCTTAAATTTCAGCGTAAGCCACGGTATTTGCAGCTTCGATATTATTTAATTTTTCTAATAAATTAGTGTTTACAGTTTCATCTACTAAAATCACTGCTAAAGCACTCTCTTTTTTTCTTGATAATCTAAAGTCAGAGATATTCATATTGCTATTTCCAAGAATTTGACCAACTTCACCAATTACACCTGGAACATCTGAGTTTCTAATTAAAATCATATTTCCACGTGGCTCTATATCAAATTCATAACCATTAATTGATACAATTCTTTGAACATCTTCATTAAAAATTGTTCCAGAAATTGTATGAATGCCATTATCAGTAGTAAGTTTAACAGTTACTTTGTTTTTATATCCACCTTGATTTGAATAAGTTTGATTACTAATAGTAATTCCCTTTTCTTCAGCCAAGAAGTTTGCATTAACGTAATTGATTTCATCACCACAAGCAACTGAAAGTGCTCCTAGACAAGCAAAAGTACTAAGTGAGTCTAGATAATCACCAATCTCACCTTCTGCACTAATACAAAGTGATCGAATTACACTTTTGTCAATTTGAGCACTTAAGAATGCCATTTTTTGAGTTAACTCAATATATGGTTTAACAAATGAAGGAATTTTTGATTCATCTATTGGTAAGTTTAAGGCATTTGGAAATGCGATTCCACGAGCAGCTTCAATTGCATTTTGAGCTGCTTGTTGTGAAATTTTTCGCTGAGATTCTTTTGTATTTGCACCTAAGTGTGCAGTTACAGTAATATTATTTAAATCTAAAAGTGGATTAGAAATTGCAGGTTCAGAAATAAATACATCAATTCCAGCCATTCCTATTTTTCCAGATTTTAAATTATTATAAAGCGCAGTTTCATTGTATAAACCACCTCTTGCACAATTGATTAAAATCACACCATCTTTCATTTTTGCAATTTCTTCTTCACCAATAATATTGATTGTCTCTTTATTTTTTGGTGTATGAATTGTAATAATATCACAAGCCAAAATATCTTCAAAGTTTTTTGTATACTCTATATCTAAATCTGTTGCTTTGGTTGAAGCTATATATGGGTCATAAGCAACAACGTCCATTTCAAAAGATTTTGCGCGAAGTGCAACTCGATGTCCTATATTGCCAAATCCAATTACACCAAGTTTTTTACCAAATAATTCTTGACCATACCAATCTTCTCGTTTCCAGATTCTTTGTTCTTTTAACTGATTGTGTGCGTATGGTAGTTTTCTCATACAAGAAAGAATATGTGTCATAGTCAATTCAACAGCTGCTATAGTGTTTGCAGTTGGAACATTCATAGCAATAATCCCTCTTTTGCTACAACCTTCCATATCTACATTATCATAACCAACACCAGCTCTGATGATAGCTTTTAAGTTCACTGCTGCACTTAAAAACTTCTCATCAACATCTGTCGAACTTCTAGTTATTGCTACTTCTGCATTTTTAATAACATCTAAAAGTTCTGTTTTATCAATATCCGCTGCATAAATGTAATTTACATCTTCTGTAGTTTTTAATATGTCCAATCCACATTCGTGTATATGGTCACAAACTACAATTGTATGGTTACTCATTCAAAATATCCTTGAATTATTTAATTTGGTCTTTTAATAAATCACCTAAAGTCATAGATGATGTGTCATTTACTGAGTCTAAGATTTCTCTATTTTTTTGAGCTTCTAATCTTTTGATTGATAATCTGATTCTATTTCTTTTAGTATCAATGTTTACCAATACGGCTTCAATCTCATCACCAGCTTTCATATCCGCTTCTTCTAAAGGACCAAAGTCTTCTTTTCTTACTAAACCATCTAAATTATCAGAAATTTTAATAAATAAACCAAAGTCTTTTAAATCTTTGATAGTTCCCTTGATTATATCACCCATTTTATGTGCAGCTTGGAATTTTTGAGCTGGAGATTCAGAAATTTCTTTAACACTTAAAGAAATATTTTCTTTTTCTCTATCAATTTTAATGATTTTAGCTTCAATTTCGTCACCTTTTTTATAAAGTGCTTTACATTTAGTATTGCTTTCCCAAGAAGTTTCTTCATTATGTAATAAACCATCAACATCACCAATAGTAATAAAAGCACCAAAATCAGTAATTGTAGCAACTTTACCGTTAACAATATCACCAACTTTATTTTCTTTTACAAATTTAGCAAAAGGTTTTTCTTGAAGAGATTTTAAACTTACTCTTAATCTTCTTTTATCAACGTCAAGTTCAACTACTTCAACGTTAATCTCAGAACCAAGAACTAAAACATCTTTAGGATTTTTAAGGTTTTTGTTCCATGAAATTTCAGAAACATGTAGTAAACCTTCAATGTCATTTCCTAAATCAACAAATGCACCATAAGATTCGAAATTAGAAACAGTAACAGTAATAGTATCACCTAGATCTAATTCATCTCTGATTTCTTCCCAAGGATTTGGTAATGCAGCTTTGATTGATAATGATAAGTGCTGTTTTGTTTTGTCATAAGATAAAACAGTAACTGATACTTCATCACCTTCATCATAATAATTTGCAGGATTTACTGGACCTTTGTAAGAGATTTCATTGTAGTTAACTAAACCATCAATTCCCCCAATATCTACAAACATACCGTAAGAAGTAATTTTTTTAATGATACCATTTACTGGCTCGTTTTTTTCTAAAATTTCTGCAACTTTAGTATCTTTTTCAGCTTTTCCATCTTCAATTAATTTTTTTCTTGAAACGATGATTGAACTTTGAGCTTCATTTACTTTTAAAACTTTAGCTTTAATTTTTTTACCAATTGCACCAATTGGTTTTAAGTATGATTGAGCCATAGGCATGAAATATTCACATCCCTCTTCATCTTCAACAATAAAACCGCCTCTTTTTTTAACTGAGGTAATTTTACCTTCAATTGTAATATCTTCAACATTTTCACCATGAAGTTTAATGAAGTCATCAAATTTTGCTTTTTGTAAAACTTTTCTATGTGAGATTGAAGGTCTTTCACCTCTTACACCAGTTATGATTACAGGAAGAATATCACCTGCTTTATATTTAATTTCACCATTTACTGTAATTTCAGATAAATATAATTTACCCTCAATTTTTTGACCTACATCAACAAGAACACTATCATCAGTAATTTCTACAATTACACCATCAACAACTGAGTTGTTTTCACTATTCTCGAAAGACTCATTAAGCATTTGCTCAAAATCAAAGTCTTCACCTATTTCAATATCTTCGATACCCATATTATTCCTTCGTATTAACCGTTATTTTCGGACGATTATATCGTAAAAATGCTTAAATGTATAGAATGAAAATATTTTTAGTCTATAGAGTGGCTTTTTAAAGAGTTTGAGAGAGTATTTGAGCTTTCCTTATAAATAAGATTTAGAATTAAATTGTTTGAATTTTATCAACAACTTCTTGAATAATCCAATCAGGTGTTGAAGCACCAGCTGTAATTCCGCAGTTTTTTTTGTTTTTAAACCATGTTAAATCTACTTCTATATGGTTCTCAATTAAATAACTATCAGGACAATTTTCAGCACATATTTCATGTAATTGTTTTGTATTTGAAGAGTCTTTTCCTCCAATAACAACCATAACATCAACTTCAGCAGATAACTCTCGAGCTGCTGCTTGATTTTCAAAAGTAGCGTCACAGATGGTATTAAAAACACGAACTTCTTTGTATTTTAAAATTAAAAAGTTCACAATTTCCAAGTACTTTTCTTTCTTTTTGGTTGTTTGTGCAACGGTAGCAATTCTGTCATATTTGAAATTTATTTTATCGAAATCTTCAGGTTCAAGTACCGTATGAACATCATCTCCATAACTTTTAACTCCCTTTACTTCAGGGTGAGTAGCATCTCCAAAGATAACAATACTATATTTTTCTCGAGACATTTTCTTCACAATTTGTTGTGGTGTTGTCACAAAAGGACAAGTTGCATTGATGATTTTTGCATCTTTTTGTTTTAATAATTTTAAATCATCTTTTGGAATACCATGTGTACGGATAATAACAGTATCATTGTCTTTTACTTCTTGAAGAGTTGTATATAAACCAATTTTAAAATTATCTTTTAGTCTATTGATTTCATCTTGATTATGTATAAGTGGACCCATTGTGGCAGAACTTGTATAGTTTTCAGCAATGGTAATGGCTCGTTTTACACCAAAACAAAAACCATAACTTGATGCTAATTTTAATTTCATTTTAAATTCCTAATATATCTTTGAAAACTTATTGTTTAAGTTCTTTTAATAAGTTTTCAAAATTTGGAAAGGATGTTAAAATACAATCTGTATCATTAATATACATTCCACAAAGGAGACCTGCAATTGCAAAACTCATTGCAATTCTGTGATCTCCATGAGAGTCAATTTTTGCATATGATAACGTACTTCCAATTACTTCATACCCATCTTCAAACTCATTATATTTGATCCCACATAAATCCAAGTTCTTGACAACAGATTTAATTCGATCACTCTCTTTGACTCTAAGCTCATGAGCATTTTTTATGATTGAAGTTCCATTGGCTTGACTCATTGCAATAGATAAAGCAGGAAGTTCGTCAATTAGCCAAGAAATATTCTTATCTACAACCACAGCTTCAAGTTTATTATGTTTTACAATAATATCCCCTATAGGTTCGTAAATATCTTCTTTTTGAATAAACTCAACATCAGCACCCATATTTTGTAAAATTTTATAAGCTTCAATTCTTGTTGGATTTAAAGTAACGTTTTTAATGGTTACAGAAGAACCTGGAACAATTGCTGCTGCTGTTGCAAAGAAAAATGCAGAAGATGGATCAGTAGGTACTGTAATATCCAAAGGATTTAAAGGAGAAGATAAGGGTGTAATTTCAATATATCCCTGCTCATTGGTTTTGATACTTGCTCCCATACCTTTTAACATTCTTTCTGTATGATCACGAGTGAGTTCAGTTTCTTTATATTTTGATGGTCCCTTAGCTCTTAATGCTGCAAGAATCATTGCTGATTTAACTTGAGCAGAATCAATTGGAGATTCATAAGTAAATGAGTTTAAAGAAGCACCTTTTATAAATAAAGGTGCTTTATTTCCATTTTCTCTTCCCAGAATTTGTGATCCAATACTTTTTAAAGGAATGGAAACTCTGTTCATTGGTCTTTGGTTTAAATACTTGTCTCCTGTTAAGACAAAACTACCCTCCAATGAAGATAAAAAACCACAAAACAATCTCATAGCTGTACCACTATTCCCACAATCCAAAATATCACTTGGTTCAAGCAGTTTTTTTGGAGGAGTGATTTTTACAGTTGAACCATCTCTATGAATAACAGCACCCAATTGTTCTACAATTGAAAGTGTGTTTAAGGTATCTTCTGCGGTTAAGAAGTTTTTGATATGAGATGGTTGATTACTTAGAAGTGCAAACATTGCACATCTATGAGAGATTGATTTATCACTGGCTATATTATCAATAGTAATGTTAAATGGTTTTGTTAATGGTTCAATATGTATATTTTCCATTATTGTCTAAGACCAATTCCCAATTCAGTATTTAAAGTATCAAGAATATTATCCATTGTATTTGTAATATCTTCTTCTTCCATTGTTTTATCATCTTTTTGTAAAACAAATCTGATGGTTAAACTCTCATTATCACCCAGCTTATCATCGCTATAAATATCTACTAAGTTAAATTGTTTAATATTGACATCTTCAATTTTATTAATAATTTGTTTTATTTTTGAATATTGCATACTTTTTGGAGTAATAATACTTAAATCTCTTTTTGAACTTTGGAATTTTGAAAATTGCTCTGCTTTGACTAAAGTATCTTTTAATAGTTCAAAATCTATTTCTGCGACAAATGTACTTGGTAAGTCATATTGCGAAGAAATGCTTGGATGTAGTTTGGAAATATAGCCCACAACCTTTTCATTAATTATGATATTTCCATTTTGATATGGGTGGATAAAATTATTTGTAATTTCATCCATTGGTTCAATATCAAATTCCCCTATAACATTTAAAACTTTTTTTGAAAATTCGAAAAATGACATTTCATTTGGTTTTCCGCCATTTGTAAAACACTCATCTTCTTTATCTCCACTGTATATAAAAGAAATTCTTTTGGATTCATCTCTATTTTTATCAAAAATTGTTCCAATTTCGTATAAAGCTACTCTTTTAAGATTTAGTTTAAAATTGTTTGATGCCGCTTCTACAAGGTTTAATAATAAAGTTGTTCTAAATGTATTTAATTCAAGTGTGATTGGATTTAGAATGTCTTTTTTCTCAACTACAACTTCAAATCCATGTTTTATCAAATTTTCCCTTGAAGAAAATACATAGGTTAAGGTTTCATAAAAACCATTTGCAATTGCTTTTGAGCGAAGTCTATTTCGTTTAGCAATATCAATTGATGTTTTGTTAATTCTATTTACTTCTTCAATAAGCAATGGTTTAGACTTAATATTATCAATACCAATTATTCTTACAATTTCTTCAGTTACATCTGCTATATTTTTAATGTCGTGACGGTATAAAGGAATTTGAATACTTAGAACATTGTTCCCACCATCTTTAACTTTAAAACCAAGTGAACTTAAAATGATTTCTATTTTTGCTTTTGGAACAGATTGACCAATAATCGCATTGACTTTTTTAGTATTAATATCGATAGTGATTTTTTCTTTGTCTTCAATAAAAGATTCACTACCTTTATATATTTTAGCCCCATAAGTAGAAATTCAAGTTGTAAAATAATCAATACCATTTACGATATTAGGTTCACTTCCTCTTGAGCTTTTATAAAAAACATCACCTATTGTTTTCTTTTTTTCAAAAATCTTTCTTGAAAGTAATTCGGGGTCTGTATAGTTTGCTTCAATAATATACGTTGTTTCAGCACTTTCTATTTTGTTGGTTTCTACACCAATCGTACTTAAAAGTTTCTGACCATATACACTGTCAAAACCTTCAGAGTCTTTTTTGATATGAAGTGTTAACAAATCGTCAATCAAATCTGTTTCATGTTTCCCGTAAGCATTAAATAGTACACCGTTGGTATGTGTTACATAATGAATAACATTTTGTATGTCATTTTTACTAAACTTATCAATTTCACCTATTCTTAACTTTTGTAAGAGAGGTAATTTAAAATCGCTGAAATCAGCCGCTTTATAGATTAATGAAGAATCTATATTGCTATCACATTCTATTTCAATAACTTGTCCAATACCAATTTCATTATAGTTGAGTACTTTTTCAAATTCATGAAATGGAAGTTTATAGCAAGTTGATAGTTCACGAGCTACCCCATTGATACTTAAACAGTCTCCTCTATTTGCAGTGAGTTCAATTTCTATAACATCATCATTAAATAATTTGTATTCATTTAATTCTTTACCAAGTAACAATTCACCAATTGAGTCATCAAGTTCTAATATTCCATCATTTAATGCTGGAAGTCCGAGTTCATTTGAAGAACATATCATTCCGTTGCTCTCTAATCCTCTTAATTTTGCTTTTTCGATAACAAAGTCTTTTGATAATTTACATCCAACAACAGCTACTGGAACAAATTGATTTTGTGCGACATTTTTAGCTCCACATACAATTTGTACAACTTTTTTACCTAAATCAACTTGACAAACAGATAATTTATCAGCATCTGGGTGTTTTTCTTTTTTAATAACACGCCCAACTACAACATTATCTGGAATTTTAATTTTTTTTACATTGTCAACTTCTAATCCAATAGAATTAAGAGTTTTACAAATATCATCAGTGCTTATTTTTGAGATATCAATAAATTCTTGTATCCACGCTCTTGTTATAATCATTTAAATTGTCCTAATAGTCTTAAATCACTCTCAAATAGAGATCTCAAATCTCCTATATTATGTATTAACATTGCTAATCGCTCGATTCCTACACCAAAGGCATATCCTGAAACATTCTCATAACCTACTGCTTTAAATACATTTTCATCTACTATTCCACATCCAAGTATTTCAATCCAACCTGTTTGTGAACAAACTCTACATCCCTTACCTTCACAAAAAACACATGAGATATCAACTTCAGCAGAAGGTTCGGTGAATGGGAAAAATGATGGTCTAAATCTTACTTCAACATCTCCAAACATATGATGTAAAAATTCTTCTAATACATGTTTTAGGTTCGCAAATGAAATTTTGTCTGCTTTATCAACGACCAAGGCTTCTATTTGATGAAACATTGGTGTATGTGTGATATCAAAATCTTTTCTAAATACAGTTCCAGGAGCAATCATACGAATAGGGATACTTTGTTTTAACATAGTTCTAATTTGAACAGGAGAAGTGTGTGTTCTTAATAAGGTGTAATCTTTGTTATAAAAGGTATCTTGCATATCACGAGCTGGATGATGCTTAGGTAGGTTTAATGCTTCAAAATTATGAAAATCATCTTCAACTAATTGACCTTCTTCAACTGCAAAGTTAAGGTTTTGGAAATATGTAATAACTCTATCCATTGTATCAATAACTGGGTGAACTGCACCACACGACAAGCTGTTATTGAATTTAGTTACATCAATTCTTTCTGCTTCAAGTTCTTTGTCCAATTCTATTTGAACAAGAACTTCTTTTCTTATTTCTAATGCAGTATTTATTAAGCTTTTTTGCTCATTTAAGTTTTGTGCAAATGCTTTTTTTTCAGTATTGGGAATATCTTTAAGTTTAGAAAATTCTAAAGTTAAGATGCCTTTTTTACCTAGAGTTTCTACTCTTAAGCTTTCTAAAATTTCAGTTGAATCAGCTGATTCAATTTTGTTTAGCCACTCTTTCAATTAAATTCTCCGTATATATTGTGTATTAATAAATTTTGGTATTATACTTAAATATTTATTACAGTTTGGTTTCGTGATAGATTTAATTGTATTTAGTGACTTGAAAATTTATCTATATCATGGTTTTAAATTTCATTTGCTATAATTAAAATGTAATAGCAAATTAAAAGGAAATTTATGTGCATATTTTGCAAAATCGTGAATGGTGATATACCCAATAATACTGTCTTAGAAAATGATGAATTTATAGCTTTTGAAGATATTAATCCTCAAAGTAAGATACATACTATTGTGATACCTAAAGTACATGTGGAGTCATTTGCCCAAGTTAGTGCTGAAACTATGGGCAATATTACTCCTTTTATACAAGAAGTAACAAAAAAATTAAATGTTGATAAAGATGGATATAGATTGGTTACAAATATTGGAACCAATGGAGGTCAAGAAGTACCACATTTACATTTTCATATTCTTGCAGGTCAAAGAGCAGGTCGTTTGGTTTCTAAGTAAGAACAGTGATCTTTAAATTTAAAATCTGAAGATGAGATAGATGTTTATCTATCTGAAAATTCACCCAAAGTCATTAATTTTTCATATCGTTTTGAATATCTTTGTTGTGGTGTTAATTGTCTTAACTCTTCCACAGATTTTATGAAATAGTCACCCAGTTCCTTAATGGCAATTTCTTTCCTTCTGTGGGCTCCAATTAATGGTTCATTGATAATATCGTCAACTAACTTTAACTCTTTTAGCGCATCAGCAGTTATTTTTAGTGAATTAGCTGCTGTTTCAGCTTGTGCTGGATCATTCCATAAAATTGCGGCACAGCCTTCAGGTGAAATAACTGCATAAACCGAGTATCTCATCATTGCAAGTTTATCAGCAACTGAAATTGCTAATGCTCCACCACTTCCACCTTCACCAATTACAACTGACACGGTAATAGTATTGATATCAGAGAATTCAAAAAGATTTCTAGCTATGGCTTCACTTTGATTTCGCTCTTCTGCACCAAGACCAGGATAAGCACCTGGAGTGTCCACCAACATCAAAATAGGAATTTGGAATTTTTCAGCCATTTTAGCTGCTCTTAATGCTTTTCTATATCCTTCTGGATTTGGCATACCAAAATTTCTTTTTAGTTTATTTTTAGTACCTCGTCCTTTTTGCTCACCAATTACCATAACTTTTTCATTTCCAATATAACCCAAATAACATACAATAGCATTGTCGTCATAAAAATGTCTATCTCCATGAATTTCATATGCATCAGTCATAAGATCTCTGATATAATCAAGTGCATATGGACGATCAGGATGCCTTGCAAGTTGAAGCTTTTGATAATCACTTAAGTTTTTAAAAGTTTTTTCAACTTCTTTGGTTAGTTTATGATTTAAAATTTCTACAGCATGTTCATCAGCCCTGTTTCTAGCAACTGTGATTTCTTCTTCTATTTTTTTAATTTTTTCTTCAAAATTTAAATAAGTAGCCAATGGATTCCTTTAAGAAAATGGGCTTACTTATATAAGCCCTTGAGTGTATAATAATTAGTTAAATTTTTTAAAAATTACTGAACCGTTTGTTCCACCAAAACCAAAGTTGTTGCTCATAACTGTTGTTAATTCAACTTCTCTTGATGTATTTGGAACATAATCTAAATCACATTCTGGATCTTGATTTTCTATATTAATAGTTGGAGGTATTACACCTTCATTTAGTGCTTTTATTGCAAAAATTGCTTCAATAGCACCTGCTGCTCCTAAACAATGACCAATTTGTCCTTTGGTGGAAGTAACAGGAGGACAGTTTTCACGTCCACCAAATGCTTCTTTAATAGCTTTGGTTTCATTTACATCTCCAACAGGAGTTGAAGTACCATGAGTATTTACATAATCAATTTTAGGCTCTACCCCTGTAATTTCTTTTGCCATTGAAAAAGCAGCTTTCATAGCTCTTAATGGACCATCAATAACCGGTGCTGTTATATGATTTGCATCACCACTTTCCCCAAAACCAATTATTTCAGCATAAATTTTAGCACCTCTATTTTGCGCAGATTCCAAAGTTTCAAGTACAAGTGCCCCAGCACCTTCACCCATAACAAACCCATCTCTGCCTGTATCAAAAGGTCGAGATGCTTTTTTAGGATCATCGTTTCTTGTTGATAATGCTTTCATTGCCGCAAATCCACCAACGCCAGCTTCACATACTGCACTTTCAGCACCGACAACTAATATTCTGTCTGCACCATTTAACATAATAGTTTTAGTTGCATCAGCAATTGCATGGGTAGATGCAGCACAAGCAGTTACATGTGAAAGACTTGGACCTTTTAATCCATGTGCAATTGAAACAAAACCACCCAGCATGTTTACTAAAGATGAAGGAATAAAAAATGGAGATATTTTTTTAGGTCCTCTATTTTCGCACACGATAGAGTTTTTTTGAATAGTACCTAACCCACCAATTCCAGATGCAGAAATAATACCAAATCTATCAGCAATACTTGCATCAACTTTTCCATCTTCTTTTGCAAGTCCACAGTCTTTCATTGCTTCTTGAGCTGCTTTTAATCCTAATTGTATAAATCTATCTGCTTTTTTTACTTCTTTCTTCTCCAGTACGCTTGTTGGATCAAAATCTTTTACTTCTCCTGCAATTTGAACTGAAAATTCTGTGGCATCAAAAAGTGTAATTTTATCAATCCCACATACTCCATTTACAACTGCATTAAATGAGTCTTCAACATTATTTCCAATAGCATTTATTGTACCCAGTCCAGTTATTACAACTCTTTTCATTAATCCATGCTCCATATCATCTTATTTAAAATATTCAATCTTAGTTTTATGTATAAAGTAAAACTCAATATTTTAAATAAAAAGCCAGTTTATCTGACCTTTTACTTAATAGATAGACTTGTTTTAAGCGTTGTCTTCAACGTATTTAATAGCGTCTTGAACAGTTAAAATACCTTCAGCATCTTCATCTGGGATTTCAATGTCAAATTTTTCTTCTAAAGCCATAACTAACTCAACTACGTCTAATGAATCTGCACCTAAGTCTTCAATGAACTTTGAATCTTCTTTAACTTCTGCTGGATCGCAATCTAATTGCTCAACTACTACTTCTTTAACGTCATCTAATAATGCCATTTCTTTTCCTTTTGTAAAATTATCTCCGTATTATATCAAAAAGATTTTAAATCCTCTTTTAATATATACAAACTCTTTGCTTATACGTATAAACCACCGTTAACTTTTAGAATTTCCCCTGTGATATAACTTGAATGATCACTTAGAAGAAATGCCACTGCTTCGGCTACTTCTGAGGCATTGCCAAATCTTTTTAAGGGAATATTTCTAATGTATTCGTCTTTCACTTCATCTTTTAATTCTTCAGTCATATCTGTTGCAATAAAACCTGGAGTGATTGCATTGTATCTGATACTTCTAGAAGCTGCTTCTTTTGCAAATGATTTTGTCATTGCATTTAAACCACCCTTTGAAGCTGCGTAGTTAGTTTGTCCTGCATTTCCCATTTCCCCAACAATTGATGAAATATTAACAATTGAACCAAACCTTTTTTTACCCATCACTTTTAGAGATGCTTTGCAACCGATAAAAGCTGAAGTAAGATTGGCTGAAATCACGTCATTAAAATCATCAACACTCATTCTTAGTGCAAGCTTATCTTTTGTAATCCCAGCATTGTTGACTAAATATGATAATTCACCATCAGCATCAGTAATTGTTTTGATGGCAGCTAAAAACTCTGCTTCAACTGTTACATCTGCTTGAATAACAGCTGCACTTCCACCCAAATTTTCTATTTCTTCTTTAATTTTATCAGCAGCTTTGGCACCGCTTCTATAATTTATCCAAACTTTTAGACCAAAACCAGCTAGAGATTTTGCAATTTGAGCTCCAATTCCTCGGCTAGCTCCTGTAATTAAAACGTTCTTTCCAGTAAATTTCATTATTTTCCTTCTTAATTTCGTAAAAATTTCGCAATTTTACTATTTTTTGCCTTACAGTTTTAATAGTTATGCCATATTAAATCAAATTGGTATTAATTTTAATTACACTCCTCTTTTATCATTCCAAATTCGTATATGTAATCTATCTGAATATAAATATCCATTTTGTACCGCAAAATCAATGACTGCTTCACTGTTGAGATTTAATGTTTCTATTGTGTCTCCCATAGGCATTAAATAGACATTAACATGTGGAATTTGTTTTAATATGGATTCGATTTCATTTTTTGAAGTATTAATACATTCTTTTGATAAGACAAATTTTAAATATTTGTCATCAATATTTTGTATTATATTGGTTAATGCTTTGGGATTCACTCTTTTTTTGAGAGGCTCTGCACTATTACTTAGTTTAACACTCATTGAAAAGAGTATTTTTTTTTGATACTCTTTATTGATATCTATATTTATGGTTGCGTTGGTTTCAATGGTCACATTGTAAAAGTGATCAATATAATACTCAAGTAGTTTTTGAAATTCTTTATCTCTCCAATATAAAAGAGGCTCGCCTCCTGTTATTACAATATCGGATTTATAATTTTTAGGTTCAAATTTTTTCACTTCATTTACAATTTCTTCAAAAACTTCGTATTTTGTCCAGTATTCTTTAAACTGGGAATCAGTAGCATAATAAGAATCACAACTATATTTTTTTTTCCCACTTGGTGTTGTATATTCAACGTTAAAGCCTTTACAGCTTAAATTACATTTGCCAAATCGAATAAAAATAGATGGACTTCCTATTTTTTTACCTTCTCCTTGGATAGTTGGGCCAAAGATTTCAGTAATTTCAAGCATAAACGGTACTTTTACTTTTGGGTGTTTCCCAAAATTCTAGTTTCGAAACATGGACATTTATTTTTGACATTTTTTTTTGTACTATTTCTAAGAGCCAAGCTGATAGATTTTCACTGGTTGGTACAAAATCAACAATAACAAAACCTTCATATAATTCTTTGATATAAAGGGGTTCATTTTTGAGAAGGTCAATATTGGGAGTTTTATAACCTTGTTGATAAGATATTAGATTTTCTTTCTTTTTATATAAAGGCAATAGGGTATCATAAAGCGGATCATTACTATCAATAATAAATCGATGGTCTAAGACATCATCTAAAAATTTTTTAAACCAATTTAGATGTTTAAAGTCTGTGACCATACCTGCTTTTAATGTTTCACTTTCAAGTGAAATCTTAATTTTACCTTGATGTCCATGCATATGACGGCACATTAAACAATCATCTAGAGCAAATTCAACATTAAGTTCTTGAGACCAGACTCTATGTCCATAACAAAAATCAAATTCTTTAGATATTTCCCACTTCATTTTAAACCTTATAGGGAATATTGTCTTTTATTCCTGCTTTTTCAAAACCATTTAATCTTAAACGACAGCTGTCACAAACTCCACAAGCAATGTCACTTTCTTTATAACAACTCCAAGTTAGCTCTAGTTTTACATTTAGTTTGGTGGCTTTGCTTACAATTTGACTTTTTGATAGTTTAACCAAGGGTGTGATGATTTCTAATTTGGTTTCTTTTTTTGTACCTGCATTGATACTATTGGACATTTTAGAAATGAAGTCATCTGTACAGTCTGGATAACCACTGCTATCTTCTTCAACTACACCCATAAACAAAGCACTTGCTTTTTCTTTTTCAGCAATGGCAGTTGCAATTGAAAGAAAAATGCCATTTCTAAATGGAACGTAAGTAATTGGAACTCCTGATTCTATTCCATCAATAGGTACATCAATTGAGTCATCTGTCAGAGCTGATGTTCCAATTTGTGTAAAGAATGGAATGTCAATTTCGTAAATATTTTCCAATTGCAGTTCCTTACAAATATCTCTAAATGCTTTTAATTCTCTTTTTTCTGTTCTTTGTCCATAATTAAAATGCACAGGGATAATATTATAGTTTTCGTTTCTTGCAATATAAGTAGATAGGGTTGAATCCATCCCTCCACTTAAAATACAAATAGCTCTTTTTTTAATCATTTAGTTATATAGTCCTTTTTACTTTCACACATAAACTTCCAAGTTATTGGTAATATCTTCACTTCTGTATTAGAAGAAAGTTTTTCTACGCTCTCATGCAATACTAAAAAACTATTACAGCCACTTAATACACTTACCATTCCAGGAGCATTTTTAGACGAGACTTCAAAGTTTTGTCCATTAAAATAACCTGGTAATAATGTTACTCTGCCTGGTCTACTTTTTAGTTCTTTTGAAATTTTAGTACTAATTGTGTTGTGATAGATATCTTTTGTCCCTAATAGTGTTTGAAGAATAACCTTCCCAAACATTTCAAATATCATAGCAGCAGCCAAGGGATTTCCGGGTAAACTTAAAACCAAAGTGTCCTGAATCTTTCCTAATACGGTGGGTTTTCCTGGTTTTATTTTTATACCATCAAATAGTACTTCATAATCAAAAGTATTTAGTGCATCTCTTGTAAAGTCAGCTTCACCAACACTTACTCCCCCAGATGTGATAATTAAATCTGCATCCAATGAATTCTTAATAAACTCACTTAAAGATTCAATACTATCTTTAGCTCCTCCTATAAAAGAAACATCACAACCTAACTCTTTTACTCGACTTAATAAAGTTGGTGTATTAGAATTATAAATTTGGTAGTTTTCAACTTGCTCATAGTGAAGTTTCAATTCTTCTCCACTGGAAAACACAACAACTTTGGGCTTTTTAAATACCTTGATATGGGTATATCCTTGAGAAGATAAAAGTGTGATTTGGGCTGAATTAATTTCAGTGCCTATTTTTATTAAAACATCATTTTCTTTTATATCTTCACCTATATATCTAATATGTTGGAAAGGAGTTATATTGTCAGGTACTTTGATATGTTCTTCATCTATTAGTTCTACACATTCTTGAGGAACAACAGCAGTTGCATTTAAAGGAATTTTTGCCCCTGTCATTATTTTGACACAAGTATTTGTTTTTAATGTGAAATTTACATCATCACCTGCAAAAATCTTTTTCTTAACTCTTAGATTATTATTTGAATCTTCAAATAATATGGCATAACCATCCATAGCTGAATTGTCAAATTTTGGTAAAGCGTGAATAGCAACTACTTCTTGGGCGCACGTTCTAGCTTGTGCATTCTCTATTGGAACAATTTCAAATTTGGGATTAAAGCTGTTATTATAAATAATATCTACAGCTTCCTTTACATTTACTGCCATTACATTTCTTTTCAATTGGGTTATACCAAATCACAGAATAAGTGAGATTTATTTTATTTGGAATTAGTATCTTTTTGCTATAATAGCGAAAAATTTTAAAAGTGAGATAATTTATGGATATTATGAGTGATTCAATTGTAACGCATGTTTTTATGATATATGTCTTATTGGCAGTAATGTTATTTAACTTATGTACTGTATTATTTGTCAAGAACTTTGTAAAACTTGCAGGCTTACTTAGAATGACAACGCCTTTATATCATGTTGTTAATGCAATGATTATTTATACGGGAATGATAGTTTCTGCTTACGTAAAAGACTTGAGCCCCACAGTGATTTTAATGATATTTGCAGGAATATTTATTTTGGTTATCGAAATCAAGAGATATAAAAAAATGAGAGTAATAAAAACATCAGATTTTGAGTTACAAAGACAGTTTTATACCTATGCGAAAAAGATATATGTTATGGAAATTTCTGTTTTATTTTTTGTCTATATACTTTCTAAGATATTTTAATGCAATTTACATATCTTGGCAGTTGTGGAGATGATACTTTAACAATATCTGATGATATTTATAGATACCTTATCAAAGCAAGACGACATAAAATTGATGATTTGATTTATTTTAGAAATTTAAAAGATAACTATCTTTACAAATACCTTCTTAAGAATATAAGTAAACGAGATGCATTACTATCTTTTGAATCTAAAGAAGAAAAAATTGTGAAATCAAAACATACCTTTCACCTTGGTTGGTCTATGGTTGACCCTAAGACGGTTGAAAAACATATAAGCTCTTTAAATGAAATAGGTGTTGACAAGATAACTTTTGTTTATTCAACTTATTCACAAAAAAACTTTAAACCCAATTTAGAAAAACTGAATAAAATTTTAATTAATTCTTCTCAGCAATGTGGACGTAGTACTTTGATGAAACTAGAAGTCTGTGAAAGCTTAGAAATATTTCTACAAAACTATCCTGAGACTAAAATACTTGACTTTAGTGAAACTACCCTTGGAAATTCAACACAAGTTGATACTATGTTAATAGGTACTGAAGGTGGCTTTTCTCAAGAAGAGAGAAGTTTATTTAAAGAAGAAAATATCTTGGGATTGGATTCAAGTCTCATTTTGAGAAGTGAGACAGCTGCTATTAGTGTCGCTTCAAAACTACTGCTTTAAACTTTGCTCTAAACAATCTGTATTTTCAAATCATCATATATCAAGCATAAAAAAAGGGAGATAGATAAAATCTAACTCCCTTTGACAAATTTAACTAGAAGTACTAGTGTAAATCTCTCCAAATTTTTGCTTTCCATAACCAAGCAAATAGTGCGAAAACTAAAAGATAAATTAGAAATTTTGGTCCTAACTCAGCTCTCTCAGCTCTTGAACTATCACCAACTTCAGCCATGTAAGTGATTACTTGGTTCTCAGCTTCTTGTGTTAATCCAACTCTTGGCATAGCCGTACCACTTAAGTGCTTTTGAGGATTATTAATTAATTCATGTAAATATTGTTCACTTCTACTTCTGATGTACTGAGACAAATCAGGTGGTATTGTTCCCATATATTTTTTAATATCAGCGTCAGGTGTAAATGAAGCCATGGTTCCATTTAACATATCCCCATATTTAATAGAGTGACATCTTTGACAAGCATCAGCAAAAACTGCTTTGTTTGTCAATTTTTCGGGAGCAATAGATTGTAAATATGCAACCATATCAGCAATCTCTTGTGGTTGCATCCAATCATAACCAGGCATTGGGTGTGCTGCCCCATCTTGATACTTATGCTCTGTTTTTGAAGCTTTTGCAGGATTTTTAATAAATGCAGCTAAATAATCTGCATTATATAATAAACCTGAAGAACTTAAATCAGGAGGTGTTAATTGGAAAGCTGCTGCTAAACTAGCATTATCCATAGATTGTGAAAAACCAACTTTTTCAATTGCGTGACATGCGACACAATTGTTTTGTACTAAAGTTTCACCTGATTTAGCATTTCCTTTCATACCCTTAAGACCATCTACATCTTTAAAAGTATAATCAGGAGCATCAACTGTTTTGTGTAGTTGATGATGTGCATATGGTTCTACACCATAATATAATGCACCTGTGAAAAACACAAGTACTAAAAGTATTTTTAATTCTCTCATTATAGTGCTCCTCTTCTTTTTGCATCAATTCTTGTAATGATTGGTAACGCGGCCCATAATGCTAAGAAAATAGCAGTTGATCCAAATCCAATAAGTGAATTAACTCCACCTGGAGGTAATTTACCAAATACAGATAATACAATTAAATCAACAATTAATATCCAGAACCAAATTCTGAATAATGGTCGTTTATGTGCTGGTAAAATATCTGGATCTCTATCTAAGAATGGGAATACCAAAAATATACCTTGTGCTAGACCAAAAATAATTAATCCAATATCTCCAGCTTTCATTCCTAATATATCAAAGAAAGGTCCTCTTAGTGTTTCATAAGACCACAAGAAATACCACTCAGGGTAAATATGTGCAGGTGTTTTTAAGTTATCTGCTGGGTCAAAGTTTACAGGATCCATAGCAAATCCAAAATGGAAAAATACTAGGTAAAAGTAAAAGATTAAAAATACACTTAATACGGCAAAATCTTTAGATAAAAAGACTGGCCAAAAAGGAATAACTTTTGCACTTTTTTTGTTTCCAGCTAAGTACTTTTCAGCTTCAGCGTCAAAGTCTAATTCTTCAGATGACTGAGTATTAACATGAGGTATTCTTAATGAAAAAAAGTGTAAAGCAATTAAACCAATAAAA
>ERZ724565.2-NODE-2-length-16933-cov-2.818101_pt1 | contig 16933 bp, 15 predicted proteins | sample MGYA00375859_ERZ724565 | MGnify/ENA primary metagenome ERZ724565 (study PRJEB28725, sample SAMN03264851) | marine sediment metagenome | biome: marine pelagic biome; feature: marine oligotrophic desert; material: marine snow | place: Pacific Ocean:North Pacific...
TGGGGTTTTTTTTTGGTTCTTTTTTTTTCGGTTAAAAAAAGTAAGGATTCAAAGAAAAGAAACTTACTTAAGTAATATTAATTTTGTCATAGCAAGATATTTTGAGATATGTATTTTAGTTGGTTGGGTGATATATATTAAATTTCAGGCATAAAAAAAGGCTAGAACAAAAGTCCTAACCTTTTTTTTGCAAATTTAAAAATTATTTTGCTATAGCAGCTTTACTTGCATCAACAAGTGAAACAAATGCAGCAGTATCATTCATTGCCATATCCGCTAAGATTTTTCTATCTAACTCAATGTTAGCTAGTTTTAAACCATTCATAAATCTTGAATAGTTAATATCATTTAATCTACAAGCAGCATTAATTCTGATAATCCATAGCTTTCTGATATCTCTTTTTTTCTGTCTTCTATCTCTGTAAGCATATACTAAAGAACGTTCTAATTGTTCTTTCGCTTTTCTGAAGTGCTTACTTCTACCACTATAAAAACCTCTAGCAGCTTTTAATACTTTTTTATGTCTTCTTCTTCTTACTACACCAGTTTTAACTCTAGGCATATCTTTCCTTTACCGTATATTATTAATTTAATAATAGGTGCCGATTTCAATAATCGAACTTGTCCACGTATGTGGAGGGACTATTTTATAATTAAGTAAATGTTAATTATGCTTGGCACAACATTCTTTTAACTCGTGTTGAATCAACACTAGCAACAGATTGTGGTCCTCTTAAAGCTACTTTTCTTTTTTGGCTCTTCTTAGTTAAGATATGGCTTCTGAAAGCCGATCCTCTTTTAATTGCACCATTTTTTTTCACTTTAAATCTTTTCTTAGCTCCGCTAACAGATTTCATTTTTGGCATGAATGAATCCTCCTTTATAAATTTGCATTTTCATAAATATCAGAAAAAGTTTGAGATTTTACTTAAAATTTACTTATAGATAGGTTAATTGTGTAAGGGGATTGTACTTTTGTGTCATAACAAAGAATAAAAAATTATTCTTTGTTATAAAGGGAAGTAGATAGTTATCGTTTACTGGTTTCGTCTTTTTTAGGGAAAACAAGCATATTTACATATCTTCCTTCAAGCCTAGGGTTTTTATCCATTACACCAATATCTTCTACCATTGGCCATACACGGTTAAGAACTTCAACACCCGCTTGAGGGTTAGCCATTTCTCTACCTCTTAAAAATACTCTAAATTTTACATGATTTCCAGCTGCTAGGAACTCACGAGCATGTTTAATTTTGTAGCTAACATCATTTTCAGCAATTTTAACAGAAAGTTTGATTTCTTTTACCAGAATCACTTTTTGATTTTTCCTTGCTTCCTTTTTCTTTTTTTCTTCTTGATATTTGAATTTCCCGTAATTCATAATTTTTGCAACAGGGGGTTTACCATCTGGAGCAATTAATACCAAGTCTAAACCTTGTTCATCTGCAAGGCTCAAGGCATCTCTAGTACTGATAATTCCATACTGATGACCATCTTCACCCATACATCTTACTTCTTTTACACGAATATCATCATTCATGATTACGGTATCTTTTTTATTCTTTTTAATCAAATTTCACTCCCACTTTTTAATTCATTTAATAGAGTTTTAAACTCTGTTTTACTCATATTACTTTGTTCTCTTGTTCTTCTATCTCTTAAGGCAATAGATTGGTTTGCAACCTCTTCATCCCCTAAGATTACCAGCATTGGAACTCTTTGTTTTTCAGCAGTTCTAACACGTTTGTTAAGACTATCATTTTTATCAAATATCTTTGAGTCAATTTCACTATACAATAACTCTTTTTGTAACTGTTTTGCATACTCAACATGAGTATTAGCAATTGGTATAATAATAACTTGCGTTGGTGCAATAGCAAATGGAAATTCACCTGCACAGTGCTCAGTTAAAATTCCAATAAATCTTTCAAAAGAACCTAGAATAGCTCTGTGAATCATTACTGGTCTTTCTTTTTCATTATTGGCATTAGTATAAACAGCATCAAATCGCTCAGGCAAGTTCATATCAACTTGAACAGTACCACATTGCCATTTTCTTCCAATTGCATCAAGAATTTTGATGTCAATTTTTGGACCATAAAATGCTCCTCCACCTTCATCTATTCCATATACAATGTTATTTTCATCTAAGGCATCCATGATACCTTGTGTTGTTTTTACCCAGAAGTCATCAGAACCAATTGCTTTTTCAGGTTTGGTAGAAACTTCAACTTCAAATTTAAAGTCAAAAAACTTCATTAAACTATCTACAAATTCTAATACTTCAATAATGATATCTTTTACTTGAGATTCCATACAGAAAATATGTGCATCATCTTGTGCAAACTCACGTACTCTAAAAAGTCCGTGCATTGCTCCACTCATTTCATGTCTATGAACTACTCCATATTCAAAAAGTTTCATAGGTAAGTCTTTGTACGAAACTGGAGAATTTTTAAAGATTTGTACATGACCAACACAGTTCATTGGTTTGATTCCATACTCTTGGTCATCAATAGTAGTAAAATACATGTTTTCTTTATAGTTCTCATAGTGCCCAGATGTTTTCCACATTTGTGCTTTTAATATCTCAGGACCACGAACTGGTTCATATCCTCTGATTCTATGTGCTTTGTATAAAAGGTGCTCAAGTTTAGAACGTAATCTTGCTCCATTTGGTAACCACAGTGGAAGACCAGCTCCTACTTCGTCATTAAAAGCAAAAAGTTCAAGTTCAGTTCCTAGTTTTCTATGATCTCTTTTTTTAGCTTCTTCTAAGGCATGAACGTAATCTTTTAGTTCTTGTTTTTCAAAAAATGCGATACCATAAATCCGAGTAATCATTTCATTCTTTTCATCACCACCAAGATAAGCTCCCGCTATTCTTGTGAGCTTGAAGTTTCTAATGGCACCCGTTCGTGGCATGTGAGGACCTCGACAAAGATCTTCAAAATCACCTTGTCTGTAAACCGTGATGGTGTCATCAGTGATTTTTTCTAATACGGCTTGTTTTAGTTCATCATTAGCAAACTTTTCAAGTACTTCTTCTCTTGTACAGACATGTCTGGTAATAGGAAGTTTTGATTTTGCGATGTCTTTCATCTTTTTTTCAATTTTAAGTAAGTCTTCGTCATTGATTTTTGCATCAACTTTAAAGTCGTAATAAAAACCTTCTTTTACAGTAGGTCCCACGAAAAATTTTGCTTCTGGATGAAGGGCTTTGATTGCTTGTGCCATCATATGCGCACAGGAGTGTCGTAAGATATCTAAAGCTTCGGGTGAACTGTCAGCTAAGAGTTCTTCGCCTTGAAGATTCAAGGCTTCTGCAGTTTGGAGGTCGTAAATTTGACCGTCACTTATAAGACCAATTGGTTCCAATAAATTCCTTTTATGTTTATGTTTTGTAAATTTTATCTGTAATTAAACATTAATTTTTAACATTTAGCATTATTTTAGCTTATTAAGACTTAAAATAATGTGCAGTTAAACTCTTTTTGTTACAATAATTAATGATTTTAAACACCTCAAAAATAAAAACAGAAGCATTGTTACTATTTTGCAAGGATATTATCCTTTCTTATCAAAAAGAGGAAAATGCTTTTTTTAATGTGAATGATGAAGTTCGAAATTATGTTACAGATATTACAAATGATTTTCTCAAGCAACTACAAATTACTACAAAACCCAATGATTATTATTTAAAACAATCAAATAACAGTAAGGTTAAAGCTATACTAGAAGCCTATAGTTTTTTAAATAAAAATTTATCCCAAGAATTACAAAATAAAAAAACTTTTAATCCTTCTATGTTATACTTATCCCTTCTGGCAACTTGGTTTGTAGAACTATCAAAAGAATCAAAGTCTAAAGAGTTTATTTATTTTTCTATGTATCCTTATTCGGATATATATGATAAGTTATTGATAAATGTTAAAGATACCAACTTTAAAGCTTTAAATATTTCAATGATAGATATCTCAGAGACCATTATTTTTAAACTAAACAATTACAAATTTATATAACTTACGGAAAAACATGAAATACTATATTTTAAACGAATTGGTTACTTATTTAAAAAAAGAGTGCAATTTAATCAAACATATCAAGCGTGTAGAAAACAATACCATTTTAATCGAATTTAGTGGTAAAAATAATATCTATTTTGATTTATCTAAGGGAAATTCTCTTGTGTATAAAAAAAGAAATGATACTTTTCTGCACAAAGACTTCACTGCACCTTTTGATACCTTACTGCAAAAAAGATTTTACAATGGAAAAATTGAGAATATTACCCTCCACAATGACGACAAAATCATTCGTTTTTATGTAAACTCTAAATCCTCTTATAAACACTTATCAACAGTCCTCCAGCTTGAATTTACTGGAAAACATACCAATATTATTATCTTGGATGAAAACTCTTGTGTGTTAGAAGCTTTACGACATATAGATGGTTTTAGCTCAAGTAGAATTGTGAAAGTAGGGGAGCTTTTAGAAGAAGTCCCCAAACAAAGTTTTGTCCCTAAAATTGAAGAGGTAGATAATATTGAAGATTTGTTATTTGATATTTTTTCTCTGAAAGAACAGCAAAGCATTTCCAACTTAAAAAAACAAAAAATAATTCAACTAGAAAAAAACTGTAGAAAACTAGATAAGCTATTAAAAAGTCTACCAAAAAAAGAGGATTTAGAAAGTGAGTCCAAAGAGTTATATGAAAAAGCAAGTTTGATTTTAAATAATTTGTATCAAATTAAACCCTATCAAGAAACTGTAAAAGTTCACAATTATGAAGGTATAGAAGTTGAGTTAAAGTTAGACTCCCAAGGAAACCCAAGTTTGTATGCCAATAAGTTATTTTCTAAAGCAAAAAAAGCCAAGAAAAAAAGTGAAAAAATTTCTTTAGAAAAGGACAATCTATCTCAAAAAGAGCAGTTTTTGAAAAGAATGATTTTAAATATAAACAATGCAGATAGTATCGATGAGATAGAGTTTTTATATCCTAAAAAGCAAAAGAATCAAACCAAAACAAAAAAAGCTGAACCTTATGAGACCTTCTTTTTTAATGGCTATAAAATAATGCTAGGCAGTGATGAACGTTCAAATATCTATTTGCTAAAAAATTCAAAAGCCAGTGATTTTTGGTTTCATTTAAAAGATAAAAACTCTTCCCATGTAATTGTTCAAAACTCAAAGAAAACTTTACATATAGATGTTATTTATAAAGCTGCGGAAATTTGTGCCAAGTTTTCAGTTGATTTTGGAGGAAATTATTTGGTAGATTTTACTCAAAGAAGAAATGTAAAGGTCCAAAGTGGCGCTAATGTCCTTTACAACCCCCATGACACCATTTCTGTTAAAATTTAGTTAGTTCGTGATAGAATATCTACATATTTAAAATATCTACAATCAATAGAGCGAAACCCACAAATTATATAACCTCAATGTAGGGCAACTCTAAAGTTTTATAAAATATAGGCTTTGCTCTATTGTCCGTAGCGACTAGATAAATAAGGAAAGAAATTTATCTAGTTGCACATATTTTAAATATGAAAACAATTATTACTTGCAAAGATTTTTACAGATTTAAATAATATGTTATTTCTGCAGAAGTTAATATCTTAATGGTATTTGTACTCCCTGGAACACCCACTGGATAACCAATAGTTGCAATATACGGTCCTTCTTTATCTAATAAATCTTTTTCATCTAAAATTGTTAACATTTTTGTAATCATCTTTGATGAAGTTGCTTCTACAATACTAGCAATTGGTTGAACACCCCAAATAATATTTAAAGGATTTAAAACTTTTTCACTGTGCGTAAATGTTAAAATCTGAGTTTTTGGTCTATATCTTGATATTTTAGTAGCTGATTTACCCGAACTTGTAAGTGCAAGTATTCCTTTTGCATTTAAATCATCGGCAAGTTTCGTAACACTTGCTTGAATCACATCAAACTCATCAAGATAATTAAGTTGTTCTTGTTGATTAAAACTATAGATTTTTTCAGTTTTTGCAATAATATTTGACATGGTTTGAACTACATTAACTGGATTTTCACCAACAGCAGTCTCTTCACTTAACATGACCACATCAGTCCCATCTAATACAGCATTTGCGACATCTGAAATTTCTGCTCTAGTAGCTCTTTCATTTTCTGTCATTGATAATAACATTTGCGTTGCAGTAATTACTGGAATACCAATTTCATTTGATTTAGTAATTAACATTTTTTGAACTGTTGGAACATCATAATAAGGAATCTCGATTCCTAAATCTCCACGTGCTACCATTAACCCATCACTGTGTTTAATAATATCGTCAATGTTTTCAACGGCATCAAATTTTTCAATTTTTGCAATTAGTTTTCCATTATAACCATTAAGAAGTTTTCTGGCTTTTTGCATATCTTTTCCATCTTGAACAAAGGAAATTGCAAAGTAATCTACTTTGTTTTCTACTCCCCATGCGATGTCTTTTACATCTTTTTGGGTGATAACATTAATCCCAATTTCAGTGTTAGGAAAGTTAACCCCTTTTTTTGAAGATAAGGTTCCATTATTTTCAATAATTGCTTTTACTGAACCATCAATTTGTGTTACTCTCGCACGAATAGTGCCATCGTATAAATAAATATATTCGTCTAGTTTAATTTTTCCTAATATATCAGGATAGTTAATAGATACGATATAGTTGTGTTCAGATTCTTTGTAACCTACAATTTCATCTTTTAAGAAAGTAATCATATCACCTTTTACAAGTTTGAAGTTTTCTTTTAAATCTCCAACTCGAACTTTTGGTCCAGAGATATCTTGTAAAACACCTACTGTTGTATCTAGATTTTTCATCGCAGTTCTAATGTTCTTTAATGTATTTGAGTGATATTCATGAGTTCCGTGAGAAAAATTCAATCTGAACATATTTGTCCCAGCTTTAATTAACCCTTCAATTGTACTTATATCATCACTTTTAGGTCCCAGTGTTGCCAGTATTTTTGTTTTTTTTTCGATAATTTCTCCTTTTATAATATTTTTGTTGTTGAGTATATAGTAGTGATGAAGTCAAAGTCTATTGTTTACCTTCAGTTTATTCTAGTTATATCAAATAAAAAATAGCTTAGTTAGCATTTTATTTGGTATTACTTACGCCACTTTCTGTGGCGTATTATTGTTAGTATTTAATATATACAGTTTTAGTTGTAGTGTAAAAATCACTTGCAGCATATGATTTTTCTCTTGAACCATATGAAGAGTTTTTTCTTCCACCAAATGGAACATGATTATCCATACCTGCTGTTGGTAGATTAATCATTACATTTCCGATTACAGCATCATGTTTAAATTGCATTGCTTTTTTAAGATCATTTGTAATAATTCCACCTGATAAACCAAATTCAGTGTCATTTAAAACATGAATTGCTTCATCATAGTTCTTAACTTTAATTACGCAAGCAATTGCTCCAAACATTTCTTCTTGGTTGATTCTCATTTGAGATTTTCCATCTACGAATAATGCTGGTGAGAAAAAGAAACCTTCTGTTTCTGTTTTAATAGCTTCTCCACCGCATACTAAAGTTGCACCTTCTTCTTGACCTAGTTTGATGTAAGCCAAGTTTGAATCTAATTGTTTTTTATCAATACAAGGTCCAATATTACTTGATTTATCCATAGCGTTTCCAACAGTTAATGTTTTCATTTTTGCTTTATATGCGTCAAGGAATTTTTCGTAAATACCTTCTGTTACCACTAATTTAGAACAAGAAGTACATTTTTGACCATTTGCGTTATAAGCACCTTTAATAGCTGCTTCAACTGCAATATCTAAATTTGCATCATCTAAAATGATAAGTGAATTTTTACTTCCCATTTCTAATTGTAATTTGGTCATTGAATCAATTGATTTTTTTGCCAAATCTTTTCCAGCACCTACTGACCCAGTAAAAGTAATTGCTTGAACTTTTTTAGATTCTGCTAAGGCCTTACCTATTACTCCACCTTTTCCATAGATTAGTGAAAAAACACCTTTTGGCAGTTTGGTAGAGTCAATGATTTTTGCTAAAATATAAGCAATTGCTGGTGTTTGACTTGATGGTTTTAAAATCACTGAGTTCCCATATGCTAAAGCTGGAGCTATTTTCCATGCTGCAATTGCAAGAGGGTAGTTCCATGGTGTAATAACTCCAACCACACCAACAGGCTCGTTAATTACTTCAATATCAACTGACTCTCTTGGTGAATCCATAAAGGCACCTTTAGATCTAATTGATTCTGCTGCAAAGTAAGTGAAAAATTCTGCTGATTTAACAACTTCATCTGTTGCTTCTTTGATTGGTTTACCAGCTTCTCTAGCAATTATTTCACCATAAAAGTCTTTATTTGCCATTAGTTTTTCAGCAATTTCAGTTAAAATTTGTTCTCTTAATGCAATTGATGATTTTGCCCAATCTGCTTGACCTTTTGATGCACAATCAATAGTTTCAAAGATATGGCTAAATGACCCCTTATAAAATGTTGAAACGATATCAGAAGTATCAGAAGGATTAATATTCTCTTCTATTTCTGGAGTTTCTACCCATTCTCCGCTGATTAAATTTTTCATTGGCTCATTTTGTAGAGATTCCATAAATTGAGTGTTTAGTAATTCGTCTTGATCTATCTTTTTCATGTTCTTTCCTTGTTGTTCTTTATTATTCATTTTGTATCTTTAAAATTATTTGTTATGACATTATAATAATTATAAGCTTAACCCTAGCTTAGTTGTTATGATGTTATGATAAATAATATTTTTTTTAAAAATACAAATACCTAAATTTAGGCTTTTATATAAAAATCACAAAGTTTAAATTTTAATATATAGTATGAATGTTTAAATATTTGTATTAAAAGGAGGGTAAATATATTAATTCCAGACGTTTTTTTATTTACTAATAAAGTATAAAGTTATTAATAACTTGGGTTTTAAATAAGAGTGAAATATTCACTCTTATTTATTTTAGAAAGAGATACTACTTTTTAGTTAGAGTTCTTGAAACTGCATCTTTCCATCCAGCATAGAGTTCACCACTTTTTTCTTTTTCCATTTTTGGCGTAAATCTTTTTTCTAGTACCCAGTTTTTTGCAAACTCCTGTTGTGAAGGATAAAAGTTCCGTTGCATTCCTGCTAACCATGCAACTCCAAGTGCTGTGGTTTCTAGAATTTCAGGTCTATCAACAGATGTCCCTAAAATATCTGCTAGATTTTGTATGGTCCAAGAGGATGCAGACATCCCACCATCAACTCTTAACACTGGACTTTGAGCAGATTTATCTTTCCAATCCGCATACATAGCATCCATCAAATCTTTTGTTTGATAGGCAACACTCTGTAATGCAGCTTTTGCAAACTCTTTTGGACCAGAGTTTCGAGTAAGACCGTAAATAGCTCCTCGACACGTAGCATCCCAATACGGTGCCCCCAAACCAGTAAACGCAGGTACTATATATAATTGTTGTTCTGGATCTGCATTTTGTGCCATTTCTTGTGTTTCTTTTGCATCTTTGATTATTTGTAAACCATCTCTTAGCCATTGCACAACAGCACCCGCTACAAAGATGGAACCTTCTAGGGCATAAGTTGTTTTGCCCTTAAGTTGATAAGCAATAGTAGTTAAGAGTCTATTCTTTGAAACAACCATGTTTTCACCTGTATTTAATAGGGCAAAACAACCTGTTCCATAAGTGGATTTTAACATACCTGGTTCAAAACAAGCTTGACCTATGGCTGCACTTTGTTGATCACCTGCTACTCCGTTTATTGGAATTACTCCTCCAAAAATATCCTCAGTGACTTCTCCAAAATTATCGGCACAGTTTTTAACTTGTGGTAACATATTCATAGGAATATCTAAAAGGGAACAAATTTCTTCATCCCAGTTCCCTGTTTTGATATTAAATAACATTGTTCTTGCTGCATTGGTTGCATCAGTGACATGAGAATCCCCATTGGTTAGTTTCCAAATAAGATAAGAATCCACTGTTCCAAAGAGTAAATCTCCCTTGGTAGCTTTATCTCTAGCACCTTCTACATTGTCAAGAATCCATTTTAGTTTGGTGCCTGAAAAATATGGATCAAATAACAATCCTGTTTTCTCTCGTAACATATCTTCCTTGCCAGCATCTTTCATCTGCTCGCAAAATGAAGCTGTTCTTCTATCTTGCCATACAATAGCATTATAGATTGTTTCTCCTGTATGTTTGTCCCAGACTAATGTTGTTTCTCTTTGATTAGTTATTCCTATAGATACGATATCATAAGTAGTAACTCCTACTTTTTGCATAACTTCTCGACATGTAGTTTTTACAGTTGACCAAATATTCGCAGGATCGTGTTCAACCCAACCAGAACTTGGAAAATATTGAGGAAACTCTTTTTGAGAAATCGCTTCGATTTTCATTTCTTTGTTAAATAGTATTGCTCTACTTGAAGTAGTCCCTTGATCTATTGATAAAATATATTTCATTATTGCCTACTTAGTAATTAGATTTTGTGAGTATAACAAAAGAAGAGAATAAATCTCAACTTTTGCCATAGTTTGAAGTATTAGTTAGACCAAGACTTAATTAATTCGTCGTAAGAAATAGTCATAGCTTTTGGTTTCTCATTTGCTAATTTAGCTTTAGGAGAACCAGATTTTGCTAACCAGTAAGATTCGTCTTTTTCTTTGTTAAGTTTAGGACCAATATCACCTTGAATGCCAGCTCTTTCAATTCTTTTAAGAACTTTTTCTTGTGCTAAACAAAGAGAGTTTAATGCTTCTTGAGCAGTCTTAGCTCCTGAAGATGCATCACCAATATTTTGCCACCATAGTTGTGCTAATTTTGGATAATCAGGAACATTTGTACCAGTTGGAGACCATTGTGTTCTAGCTGGAGATCTATAGAACTCAACTAAACCACCAAGTTTTGGTGCTCTTTTTGTAAAAGATTCATGATTAATTGTTGATTCTCTAATAAAAGTAAGACCAACGTGTGATTTCTTTAAATCCACTGTTTTAGAAGTGACAAATTGTGCATATAACCATGCCGCTTGAGCTCTTTTAACAGGAGTTGATTTCATTAAAGTCCATGAACCAGCATCTTGGTAACCAATTTTAGTACCTTCAGTCCAGTAAGCACCATGTGGGGATGGAGCCATTCTCCATTTAGGAGTACCATCTGCGTTTACTACTGCTATTTTTTCCTTAACCATATCAGCAGTAAATGCTGTGTACCAGAACATTTGTTGAGCGATTTCACCTTGAGCTGGAACAGGCCCCGCTTCAGAGAATACCATACCTGGTGCACTTGGTGGAGCATATTTTTTCAACCATTCGTTATATTTTTCTATAGCGTAAACTGCTGCAGGTGAGTTAGTTGCACCACCTCTAGCTACACAAGAACCAACAGGTTGAGAGTTCTTATTAACTCTAATTCCCCACTCATCAACTGGAAGACCATTAGGCTCACCAACATCACCCATACCAGCCATTGACATCCACGCATCAGTAAATCTCCAACCTAAAGAAGGATCTTTTTTACCATAATCCATGTGACCATAAACTTTTTTACCATCAATTTCTCTACCTGTAAAGAATTTTGCAATATCTTCATAAGCAGACCAGTTAACAGGTACACCTAAGTCATAACCATATTCAGCTTTAAAGTCTGCCATGTTTTTCTTGTCTGTGAACCAGTCATATCTAAACCAATACAGGTTAGCAAATTGTTGATCTGGTAGCTGGTATAATTTACCATCAGGCCCTGTTGTAAAGTCTGTTCCAATAAAATCGTCTAAATCTAAACCTGGGTTAGTAACGTCTTTACCTTCACCCACCATCCACTCAGATAAGTTTCTAGCTTGTTGATATCTCCAGTGAGTTCCAATTAAATCTGAATCATTAATATATGCATCATAGATATTTTGTCCCGTTTGCATTTGAGTCTGAAGTTTTTCAACAACATCACCCTCACCAATAATGTCATGAATAATTTTAATACCAGTTAAATCATAAAATGCTTTAGTTAATGTTTTACTTTCGTAAACATGTGTACCAATACCTTCAGAAACAACTTTAATTGTCATCCCTTTATAAGGTGACGAAGCTTTTTCAAACCATGCAAGTTCGCTTTTTTGCTCACTCTCAGTTAAAACAGACGGTTGGAATTCATCCATCCATTTGTTCATATCTGCAGCATTTGCTGTAATTGCACCCATACCTAGCATCATAACTAAAGCTGAAGTAGTAACTTTTCTTTTAATTTCCATGTATCTCTCCTATATAGAATTGACTCAAAGATCAACATAAATCACAATAATTGTGTTCATTTTTGAGCGTCTAATATTTGCAAAAATCTAACTAATTTAGATTTGATTACAAACATTAGACACCCAAAGACAAAAACATTGTTAGAATTTTTGTTAAGCCTTGAGCATTAAAATTTTATACCCAACGGAAAACCGCTAAAGCATAAAAAACACAAACAACTAAACCACCAGTAATTGGTGCCCCAAACATTGCTAACCAGGCCAGGCAAATAAATGCCGAGCCCAATAGACTAAGAAACAATCGATCCCCAGGTGTGGTTTCGATTCGAAGTATTCCTAATCTTGGTGCTTGTGGTGCCTTGATTGCCCAAATTGTCATGACGACTAGCGAGGCTAAGATACAAATGAAAAATATTGCAGTTCCACTAGTCCATGCCATCCATGATAAATTCATACTATACTCCTTAAACTCGACCTAGGGATAGACCCTTGGCAATATGATGTCTTACAAAATAAATAACAATAGCACCAGGTACAATAGTTAACATACCAGCTGCTGCTAATACTCCCCAGTCAACACCTGAAGCAGAAACTGTTTTTGTCATAGTCGCTGCAATTGATTTTGCATCAACTGCTGTTAACGTTCTACTTAAAAGCAATTCAACCCATGAGAACATAAAACAGAAGAAAGCTGCTACGCCAATACCTGATGAAATCAGTGGGGTGAAGACTTTTGTGAAAAACTTAAAGAAACTAAAACCATCCACATATGCAGTCTCATCAATTTCTTTAGGAACTCCTTTCATAAACCCTTCTAAAATCCAAACGGTTAATGGAACATTAAATAGGGTATGTGCAAGAGCAACGGCTATATGCGTATCAAATAATCCAACACTTGAATACAGTTGGAAAAAAGGTAATGCAAAAACTGCAGGTGGTGCCATTCTATTTGTTAATAACCAGAAAAACAAATGCTTGTCTCCTAGAAAACTATAACGAGAAAAAGCATAAGCTGCTGGAAGTGCAACTAATAATGAAATAACAGTATTCATTACCACATAAATCATTGAATTAAAATAACCCCAATACCATGTTGGGTCTGTAAAAATAGTGACATAATTATCAAAGGTTAAATTAACTGGGAACAAAGAAAATGATCCCAGAATCTCTTCATTTGTTTTTAAACTCATCTTTAGTAACCAGTAAATTGGTAACATTAAAAATATGATATAAATAAGCATAATTGCAGGAGATTTACTAGAAAAAAAACCTGTTTTTGTTTTTGTATTATTCATTTTATGCCTCCTTGTTATCAATATTAGTCATGATGGTAAAAAATGCCCATGACATTAGCAAAATCACTAAGAAATAAATCAGTGAGAATGCAGCCGCTGGTCCTAGGTCAAACTGCCCAATTGCCATTTTTACAAGGTCAATAGATAAAAATGTTGTGGCATTTCCAGGACCACCACCAGTTACTACCATTGGTTCAGTATAAATCATAAAACTGTCCATGAATCGTAATAATGATGCAATTAATAAAACACCCATCATTTTTGGTAATTGGATATATCTAAAAACATTCCATTTTGATGCTTGATCAATTTTTGCTGCTTGATAATAAGCGCTAGGAATTGATTGTAATCCTGCATAACAAAGTAATACAACCAATGAAGTCCAGTGCCAAACATCCATTACAACAAGTGTAACCCATGCTGCAAAAGTATCTTGAGTGTAGTTATAATCTACACCCATAGCTGCCAATGTATACCCAAGTAGTCCAATATCTGTTCTTCCAAAGATTTGCCAAATTGTTCCAACAACATTCCAAGGAATAAGTAGGGGAAGTGAAATTAAAACAAGACATATGGATGACCAAATACCACCTTTGGGCATATGCAGTGCAATATAAATTCCCAAAGGAATTTCTATAGCCATAATAATTCCTGTAAATAGAAGTTGACGACCAAGTGCATCATGTAGACGCTCTGAATGAAGAACTTCTTCAAACCACTCTAAGCCTACTTCAAAAAATACATTGTTTCCAAATGTATCTTGTACAGAATAGTTCACTACTGTCATTAAAGGAATAACAGCAGAAAAACCAACCAATAAAAGAACGGGCAATACAAGAAACCACGCTTTTTGATTTACTGTTTTTTTCATGATGTTTTTTCTCCTTCAACTAGCCAGTCATTTAGATAAACATTCACTCTGTCCATATTAAAACACATATGGGTCATATTTGGAGTGATTTTTACATCTTCTGGAACAATAATATTAATGTTTTTTTCATTGTAAATTGCACGAACAATTTTATGATGAGCTACATCTTCAACTCTAACAATGTCAATTTTAATCCCTTGATCTTCTTCACATAAAGTAATAAATTCAGGTCGAATGCCAAGTTCTACTTTCCCTGATAACTTTTTATACATTGAGCTTAGTTGCATTTTATGTCCTTGCAGTGTTGCAATATTTCCAGCAACTTCTGCATCAAAAACATTCATCCCCGGTGAGCCAATAAAATAACCAACAAAAGTATGTGCTGGTTTATCAAATAATTCCTCTGGAGTTCCTATTTGAACTACGCTTCCTGCGTTCATAACGACAACTTTATCTGCAAAAGTTAATGCTTCTGTTTGGTCATGTGTTACAAAAATCATCGTATGTTTAAGTTCTTTATGTAATGCTTTTAATTGTGTTCTTAATTCCCATTTCATGTGTGGATCAATAACAGTTAAAGGTTCATCAAATAAAATTGCATTTACATCTTCTCTAACCATTCCACGGCCCAGTGAAATTTTTTGTTTCGCATCTGCGGTTAAACCTTGTGCTTTGTTGTCTAAAATATCTTCAACTTTAATTGATCTTGCTATTGAAGCAACGCGTTGTTGAATATATTTTGAATCAGCACCTCTATTTTTAAGTGGAAATTCTAAGTTCTGTCGTACGGTCATTGTGTCATATACAACAGGAAATTGAAAAACCTGCGCGATGTTTCTATCTGCAGTTTCTGCAAATGTCACATCCTCTTCATCAAATAGTATTCGTCCCTCAGAAGGAGTTAAAATTCCTGAAATGATATTTAACAATGTAGACTTTCCACATCCAGATGGTCCTAAAAGAGCGTATGCCTCACCATCTACCCATTCATGATCAACTCGTCGTAGTGCGTAATCTTTTTCTGATCGTGGGTTTGACATATAACTGTGTGCTAAATTTGAAAGAGTTATTTTTGCCATATTACTTTCTCCTTCTATCTATTTTTAGCATAAGATGCAGTTTCAAGTAGTTCGCCATCTTGTGCAAATACAAAAATGTGACGTGTATGCAAATATACGTCCAAATCTGAATCATAATCTAAATCATGTACTCCATGAACCAAACCAATCCAAGTTTCATTGTCAAAAGACATATGTAAAAATGTTTCAGCACCAGTAATTTCAGTTACATCTAAATGAGCTGTAAATTTAATGGAAGTTTCATTTTGTCTTTTAAGTTCCAAGTGATTTGGTCTGAATCCAGCCAAATATCTTCCATTTTCCAAATTGGCTAAAACGTCAAGAGCTGGTGCTTTTTGATTATTACCATAATAGATAAAGTCACCCTCTTTTCTAATCTTTAAAAAATTCATTGCTGGATTTGAAAATACTTTTGCTGTAACTGCATCTTTTGGATTGTGATATACATCAGCTGTTTCACCAAACTGTGTTATTTCCCCTTCCCATAAAGTTGCAACGTTTCCACCCAATAATAAGGCTTCTTCAGGTTCTGTTGTTGCATAAACAAATATTGCACCTGATTCTTCAAACATTTTTGGAATTTCAGCTCGTAATTCTTCTCTTAATTTATAATCTAAGTTTGCTAAGGGTTCATCTAATAATACTAGTCCTGAACCTTTTACAAGTGAACGAGCTAGAGCACAACGTTGCTGTTGACCTCCAGATAATTCTTGTGGTTTTCTATCTAACATACCATCAAGTCTCATAAGTGATGCAATTTTTTTAACAGCTATATCGATTTCATATTCATCTTTTCCCATGATACGTAATGGAGCTGCAATATTGTCATAAACACTCATTGACGGATAATTTATAAATTGTTGATATACCATAGCAATTTTACGGTCTTGTACTCTCATACCTGTAACGTCTTTGCCGTCCCAAAGTATTCGTCCAGATGTTGGTACATCTAGTCCTGCCATAATACGCATCAATGTAGTTTTACCTGATGATGTTCGACCAAGTAAAACATTCATCGTACCTTTTTTAAGTGTTAAGTTAGTATTATAAATGTGTGTTTGACCATCAACACTAAAAGTTACATTTTCAAGTTGTAACGACATATAGTTTTTTCCTCCTTGTTTCTTCTTCCCAGAAAATAAAAATTCTGGCTACTCAAAAAAACATAGTTTATATACAAGCTAGTCGTATACATAAATTATGTCTTACATTATAACATTATAATGAGACCCTAATAGTGACGTATAGAAATTTAAACCCAGCTTAAATGAATCCATAATTTCAAAAAAAACTCTTAAAGTGAAAGGTAATAGTTACTAAAAAGTCACCAGAATTCCTTTGCATGGGATAAAAGCGAAGTATTAAAGCTTAGTATGCAAGCATCTTAAAATGAAAACTATAATATTT
>ERZ724565.3-NODE-3-length-16390-cov-2.694706_pt1 | contig 16390 bp, 16 predicted proteins | sample MGYA00375859_ERZ724565 | MGnify/ENA primary metagenome ERZ724565 (study PRJEB28725, sample SAMN03264851) | marine sediment metagenome | biome: marine pelagic biome; feature: marine oligotrophic desert; material: marine snow | place: Pacific Ocean:North Pacific...
TGATTAATCAGAAGGGATTTATAGCAAATAAAAAAAGAAGTATTAACTTATAATTTTATTTGCTGGTGATTTATTTCTTATGTAAGATCATTAAAAGATGCACAAACAGGAACATCAGGTCCAAATACTTCCGCAAAAGCATCTGGTAATCTATCCTTAAAACGTCCCGTTGTTATGGGATGCATAAATTGGAGGTGTTCAATAGCATATTCCTTTTGAGAACTTCTTTTATAAACAAAAATAACATTTTTTTGTGATTCTAGACATTTTTCATAAATGGCTTTTGCATAATCATTAATATAAGGAAATTCTCTTGGGTTTATTTTATTTCCCCAAGCAAACAAAATAAATTTACCATTTAACCCTAAGTTATTCACATCAGTATAATTCAGTTCTCTATCAAAACGAGTCAGTTGTTCAGTACTTAACATTTCTACGTCATCATTAATGGTCATAAGTGTTTCATCTCTGTCAATATTTTGCACATTAAAATTAAAAAGGAAACGAACTTGTACTACTTTACCTTCGTATCCTTTTATTTGTTGCTTAAATAAAGTGATTTCTCTTTCCATTTTTAAACTATGAAATGCACCATCAAATTCAAAGCCTTGTGATGAAAGTTTTTTATTTTCATCATAACCATGAGGATAATAAAATGGATTATACATAAAAATAGTACCGGCAATATTTTTTTTCTTTAATTTTTTATTGTTAATTAATTTTTTGAATTCTTCAGGACTTAATTCTTCGTCTTCTTTATTAAAATAAAACTAACTCTCAACTAAAAATTCACTCTCAAATCGTGTATCGTACTTACCAAAAAATTGCATATTTACCTCTTTGTAATTTATACCAAGCAAAATAAAACAAGAGACTTTTATTTAAATATTTTGTTTTATTTATATTATTTCGTATTCTCTCATAAAGTTGATTAAAAAGCAGTTTTACCATGAAACTAATTACAAATACTTAATAACTTTCTTTATTGAATTTTAGACTTTTTGTGATACAATTGTTTATATTTTTATAAGGTTACGTGATGAAAACTGTTTACTCAATCATTTTACTTTCATTTTTAATTATTACAACAACAAATGCCAATGTCCAACCTTTATCTACCATTGATAATACAAAAAAAGTAATACAAATCGGTATGTTTGTTGAAAATCTAAATCTTATTAATGCCGTGCAGAAGTACAAAAATAAATACAATTTATTTACAAAACCTTACAAAAACTATAAAATTATTTATGCTGTAAATATTGATAATCGTAAGGTGAAATCTATCTTGAAAGAGATTAGAAAAGATTATATTGATGCCTTTATTAATCACAAAATTTATTTTATTAATCCCAAATCAAAAATTCTTCACAATAAAGTTGATATGCCAAAAATTGAAACTTCTCAAATAGATATCATTCAGATTGGAATGTTTGAAAAAGAAAAAAACCTTTTTGATACCATCAGAAAATATGGGAAAACAAATACCATGATGATCAAACCATATCAAAATACTTACATCGCTTATTTAATGAATGTCAATGATGAAAAAAACAAAAAAGAACTTCGTACCGTTAGAAAAAGTTACAGTGACGCTTTTTTAAATACCAAAATACATTTGTATACACACCCTCAAAAAACAATGACTATAAAACAAATAACTCCAAAACCTATTGTAATTACAAAAGATAAAATTGTTATTAAATATGTTGAAAGGCCAAAAGTTATCGAAAGAATTGTTAGAAAAGTTGATTTACATAAAGTAACACAACCAGTTAATATGCATAACCTTATCACCTCCTTTGAAAACCTTCCTTTTGCAATTTATGGATATTAAACCTTTCCTCTTAAATACATTTCAAACTTTTCAATAAGTTCTTCAAAAGTTCTTATTAGATAAAATTTCTTAATCAAAATATCAAAGGATACTTATATGAAAAACATTCTTACTTTATTATTTACATTTTTACTCTCATTAAGCCTATCAGGCTGTGCTACATGGGACGGAATTCAAGAAGATAGTGCAGATGCTTGGGATAAAACAAAAGAAGTCTCAGGTGATGCTTGGGACAAAACTAAAAATGCAATATCTGGTAACTAAAACACCTTCTTACTTTATTCTAATGTAGTATATTTATCTACTACATTAGTAACACTAAAAATTAACTCTACATTTTACTGTAAACAATTTTTTACTTTTAAAGATACATCAGATATAATTTTTTAAATCTATTCAAGGAGGAAAATATGTCACAAAAAACAAATGTGTTAAAAGTACTTGCATTGGTAGTATTAAGTGTGGGTATTACAACATCAAGTTTTGCAAAAGAGAAGGTTTATAAGCTTAAGTTAGCAACAACTTGGGGTACATCTGCTAGTCCGCTAATTGATGCTGCTAAAAATATGGCCAAGTACGCCAATGAGATGTCCAATGGACGCTTAAGTATTAAGGTTGATTCATCAAATAAACATAAATCACCTTTTGGTGTATTTGATATGGTTAAAGGGGGACAATATGATATTGCTCACTCTACTTCATATTTTTGGAAAGGTAAAGATATTAATACCTTACCTTTTACTACCATGCCTTTTGGTATGACTGCACCTGAGCAATATGCATGGTTTTATCATGGTGGTGGCTTAAATTTAATGCAAAAAGCATATAAAAAACATGGTATGTTGTCCTTTCCAGGGGGAAACACTGGAGTACAAATGGGTGGCTGGTTTAGAAAAGAAATCAATTCAGTTGAGGACTTAAAAGGTCTTAAGATGAGAATTCCTGGGTTTGCAGGAGAAATTATGGCCAAACATGGAGTTTTAGTAACCAATATAGCTCCAGGTGAGTTGTATACTTCCTTAGAGCGTGGAACGATTGATGCACTTGAATGGGTAGGCCCAAGTATGGATATAACAATGGGATTTCATAAAATTGCACCATATTACTATACAGGATGGCATGAACCAGGAGCTGAAACTCAGTTTTTGGTTAATATTAAAAAGATGAATAAATTACCAAAAGATTTACAAAAAATTTTAACTTTGTCTATGAAACTTGCAGCTTTTGATATGTATACACAAAACTATCATATGAGTGCACTTGCATGGGATAAAATGCTTAAGGAATATCCTGGAATTAAAGTGAAATCACTTCCAAAAGAAGTTATGCATTCACTCAAAAAAGTTAATGATGAATTATTGGCCAAAATAACAAAAGACAACCCTTTTGTTAAGGAAATATTAGATTCTCAAAATGCGTATATGAAAAAAGCAAGAGAATGGACAAAAATATCAGACTATTTATACATAAAAGATAATTTATAAAATCAAATGGGTGAATAACCCATTTGATTTTACTTTTCATTTAACTTAATTCTATCTCTTAATAGAAGTTTTTACTTATCCCAAAATTCTTTTAAAGGTTCTCCATAATTTGAGTCTTGTGTTTCACTAGTTTCTTCTAAACTAAGTTCTAAATCATCATCATTAATATCTTCATTTTTAATTTGAGAATCATCACTTGGAACATTAATTTTTTCTATTTCAGCGAGTGCTTCTAATAGTTCCTCATCATTGATTTCATCAGAAACCATCTCTTCAATTTGAGTTATTTCACTCAATTGTTTTTCCTCTTCTTGTGACACTTCAGGAACTGTTGTATCTGAATTATTAGAAGTGGGTACTTTAATTTCCTCAACACTCTCTAGAGCTTCTACTTCCACACTTACTGGTATCTCATCATGACTTTTGATTTCTATATCTTCTAAAGACAAATACAATTCATCCTCTTTTTTAGAAACTTTATTGTTTAGCTTTTCAAATTCACGCATAATTTTTTCGTAGCTTGCAAAATCTAACAACATAAATCCAGGTTTACCATCTCGTAGAATGATTGCTTTTTCGATCTGTTTTTTATTTAACTTATCAAAAATACTCTTACTTTTTCTAATAAGTTCAGTTGATGAAAACATTTCATCCGATGAGTAACGTAGATAGTTCATGACTAATTCCTATTTGTATTTTATTACATATTATAACACATGTTCTTTTATGTTGCTTATTACTCCCTCAATTAATCTATTTCTAGCTTCAACAGATGCCCAGCCTATATGAGGAGTCAAAATAAGCCTTTGAGTATTTTTTATATTACGTAAAGGTGAGTTGCTTTCAATAGGTTCCTTAGAAACAACATCAATCCCACAATATAGCTCTTTAACGTCAATGACTTTTGCCAAATCAACTTCATTTATAATGCCACCACGTCCCAGATTTAACAATATTGTTTTCTCTTTCATAATCAGTAGTTCATCTTGTGAAATCAAATTTAAAGTATCTTCATTTAAAGGACAATGTATTGAAATAATATCTGAAGTAGATAAAAGTTCATCCAAACCAATTTGAACATAATCTGTATTAAAATTCCTACCAGAGGTTGAGTAATAATTCACTCTACATCCAAAAGATTCTGCAATCTTTGCTACGTTTTGTCCAATACCACCTAAACCAATTATGCCCCATGTTTTATCAGCTAATTCATGAAAAGGAACATCAAGATTGGTAAAAATATCTGATTTTTCCCATTTCCCATCTTTTGTATAGTTTTCATAATATTCAAGTTTTTGCATGAATTTAAGCACAATGGAAAAAGTAAGTTGTGATACACTTGAAGTGGAGTAATCTGCCACATTTTTTACTTCTATATTTTTTAAAGCAGCATATTTTAAATCAACATTATTGGTACCTGTTGCAGCCACACAAATTAGTTTAATATTACTCTTATCCATAGTTTCACTATTAATCACAACTTTATTTGTAATCACAATATCTGCATTTTTAACACGTTTAAGAGTCTCTTCTGCTTTAGTAGAGTCATAAGTAATTACTTCTCCAAATTCCTTGAATCCATCCAAAGAGATGTCTGATCCTAGAGTTGAACGATCTAAAAATACAATCTTCATCTTATTCCTTTAGTGTTTGTAATTTTAATTTTTAATATACAATGATAGTGTTTTATTGTTTACAGTTGAGTGAATATTTGGAGATATAATAGAATTTGAAAAGAGATAACCAATTTAATTATTCGTTATCTCTTTTTACTTGAAAATATATTTTCTGCCCATTCTGTAATTGGGCCTCTTAGTACTTTTTCCAATTCAATAGCAAATAAGTTCACTAAATCACTTTTTTCTTTTGTGGATCGAAGTAAAGTAGTAAGTGCATTGGTATGTTTGTTCACGTAGAAGTTATCAATTTGTTTGTTACTTCCAAGAATGATAACTTTACAAGAACTGTCTACTCGAGATAAGACCATTTGCATGGTCTTATTGGACATATTTTGAGCTTCATCGACAATAACCACTGCATTAGATATGGTTCGTCCTCTCATTTCCCCTACCCACATGGTTTCAATACTATAGTTTTGGATAAACTGATCTATTCTAATCGTCACTTCTTGATCATCTAATTCTGCATAAGTTTCACCATTTTTTTTATTAGCTTTTTTCTTTTTGTGTTCACTTCTAATGATATAATCCAAACTATCCATTAAAGGGTGGTTGTAAATTCTAAATTTTTCTTCCAATCCAGGTAAGTATCCAACATCTTCACCCTTATCTAAAGACTCAATTGAGTTTCTAACATATATAACCCGCTGATATACTTTATGTCGTATTAACTTCATTGCACCGCTTAAAGCCAGTAGAGTTTTACCACTACCCGCTTTTGCTTCAACTATCAGAATATTATAGTAGTTCTGATTCAAAGCATTTGATAAAAAAAGTTGTTCTTTGTTTAATGGAGTAATTACCTGGTTTCTAATTTCAGATTCGGAAAGTATTCTCACTTTTTCATTTTGGACATTAACTAAAATTACTTGATCAGAACTTTTCACTTTAAAACAGTATGAAAAGTTATGTGGTTTGTGTTCTTTATCATATTTATAAATATCCGAATTTTCTAGAAATTCTAAATCTTCAAATTTGACTTCTACATGTTTAACAAATTCAAAATCAAATTCATCATTGATTGAGCCAATCAATGAATCTGTTTTTATATTCATAGATAAAGCTCTGGTTCTAGCCATAATATCTAAAGATAAAAAAGTTATCTCATGATCATAATATTCATTGGCAAATTTTGCAATTTCCAAAATTTTTCTATCATTAAATATATTTATTGCAATATTTTTAAAATCTACTTCATAGTTATCTTTTGAAATAACATCTATTAAAGTTATATGAGGTTCAGTTACTTTTAATCGAATAATTTTATGTCCATCCATTTGTTTGGATTTGTCAATACTTGCATTTTCTAGAATTCTAGCAAATTCTCTTGCTTGAAAATTAATCTCATCAAATCCACTCTTTTTACTGTCAATTTCATCTAAAACAGTTTCTGGCAAAATAATAATATTTTTACCTTCTTCTGCCAGCTTAAAAATGTTGGTTGCATCTTCTAACAGTATATTCGTATCTAATAAATATCGTTTATCAAATTTTAATTGTGTACTTTGTTTATTCATTTAAACACCTTCAATTGTATTTTTTTTGGAAGTAAAAATCTTGTAAATTATAAATATATACAGTATCAGAAATGACAATATAAATAGCATAAAAACTTTTTTAACTATTACAAAGGTAACTATATAAATAGCTAAAAGTGTAGGAAGTTCATTGTAAGCTCTAAAGAAATTCCCGCTTTTTGTGCATTCGTCATTTTCTAATTTTACCCTGTAATAACCCAATGAAAATGTATATAAGATGAGTAATACTACAGTTACTAGTTTTGCATGCATCCAAATCCCACTTTGCATAATGCTTGGGTTTAAATATAACATCACTGTTCCACTAATTATTGTTGCCAACATCGCTGGAAGTCCTATATATTTGTATATTTTAAATTCTTGTATTTTAACAACTTCTACAAATTGTTTTTTTTCGAAGTGTTCCATATGGTAGACATATAATCTGGGTAAATAAAATAACATAGCCATCCAAGACATGAGTGCTATGATATGAAATGTGAGTATCCATGTATAATATTGCATCAGCTACCTTTTATTTTTATTAGCCAATCATTGAGCGTTTTTTCATAGGCTATGTTTTTACTTCTGTAAAAATTTAAGTTTTCATTGAGATAATCCTGCTTAACCCATCCACCATAATCATGTGGATATTTGTAACCATTTGCATGACCTTTTATATGATTAGGAATTGGCATAATTTTACCATTTTTAATCTGTTCAAGGGCTTTATTAACTGCTTGATATGAGCTATTTGATTTGGGTGAACTTGCCAAATATACAACACATTGAGAGAGTATGATTTTACTTTCTGGGTAACCAATTGTTTTTGTTGATGTCATAGTGCTAACAGCAAGATTTAATGCATTGGGGTTTGCATTACCGATATCTTCGCTTGCAAATATGACTAGTCTTCTAGTAATAAACTCCACACTCTCACCACCCTCAATCAACCTTGAGAGGTAGTATAATGCAGCATCAACATCACTTCCTCGTAAAGATTTAATCATGGCACTGGCTAAATCATAATGCGAATCGCTTGAACTCACTCCATCTCCAATTGCTCGTTGTCTTAATTCCAAGAGCAATTCTTCTGTAATATTTTTATCTACTTTTGCAGCAAAGTCCACAAGATTTAATAAAGCTCTTCCATCACCACAACTTGAATTTATTAGAAACAATTCTGCATTTTCATCAATATTAACATCCAACTCATTTGTAGCTTGCATTAGAATTGTTTTTAATTCATCTTTGGTAAGAGATTTAAACTCATATAAAAATGATCGTGATCTTATTGCATTAGTGAGAGTAAAAAATGGGTTTTCAGTACTAGCACCAATAATTATGGCAGTGTAACTTTCCATTACAGGAAGAAGAACTTCTTGCTGATTTTTTGTTAATCTATGAACTTCATCGATAAATAATAATGGTTGGATTAATGCGTTTTCATATCGCTTAAAAATACTTCTTAAGTCATCTACTTTTATACTTGTTGCATTGAAGTAATAATAATCCATGCCAACATTTTTGGCAATGATTTTAGCAAGTGTTGTTTTTCCAGTACCTGGCTTTCCATAAAAAAATAGATGGGGAATATCTTTTTGTTTAATAAGTTTATAAAGAGCTTTAGAGGGATGAATAATATGTGACTGGCCAACAAAACTTTCTAAGTTTGTTGGTCTTAATATGTTCGCAAGATTGGTCATTATATTATCTTGAAATTTGTTTGATATAGTCTTTTAAGTTTTCATATTCTTTTCTAGTAAAGAATCTACTTTTACCTGTTGGCAAATTATTTAGGGAGATTCCCCCAAATTCAATTCTTTTTAAATCCATAACATCTAAACCAAAGTGAGCAAAGAATCTTCTTAGTTCTCTATTTTGTCCTTCAGTAATGGCTACTTTCAGTTTAGAGAATTTTTCAGTATTTGTTTGAATATTATATCCGTCAAATCGCTTGAAACTCATTGATTTAATTCGAGTATCATTTCTAGCACCCGCAGTTGCATCTTCAAGTTCAAGTCCAGTCATCATAGCATCTTCACATGATTTTGTAATGAGACCATTTACTTTTACTTTATATATTCTTTCCAAGTCAGAGTGTACAAGGGCATTATAAACATCCACAGAGTCTGTTAAAAGCAAAACTCCTTCACTGGCATAGTCAAGTCGTCCTATTGGCATGTAGCCTTTATATTTAGCTCCTAAAGTATCAAATATTATACGTCTTCCTTGAGGATCTTTTTTAGTGACCAGTTCCCCTTTGGGTTTATTGTAAACAATAACAGTGTACATTTTATTTTCTTCATGTTTAATTGTTTTATTTTCAACAGTAACTCTATCATCTTCAGCAACTTGAGTTGCAAGACTTTCAACTGTTTCACCATTTATTGTAACTTTTCCTTCTTCAATTAACCTATCAGCTTCTCTTCTTGAATAGTCACTATTATGAGATATATATTTATTTAGTCTTGTTGTTTTTGAGTTTTCTTTTTTCATAAGTGGCCTTATTTTATTCCTGCTTCAATTAGGTCATGTATATGAAGTGCACCAATTAATTTGTTGTCTTCATCTACCACCAACAGAAGTTGTATTTTGTAATTTTCAATGATTTCTAAAGCATCACTTGCCAGCATATTTTGATTACTTAGCATCTTCGGATTTTTAGTCGCAACCAATTCAACATTACATTCCAAATCAAAATTTTCATTCATTAATGCACGTCGTAAATCTCCATCACTTAATAATGCAACCACCCTATTCTCATCATCTGTAATGATTACATTTCCAAGACGACCTTCACTCATGATTACAATTGCATCTTTTAAAATTGTTTCACGTGAAACAATAGGCAGATTTTTACTTTTTAATAAATCAGAAACTTGAATAAAAAGTTTTTTCCCAAGACTCCCACCTGGATGAAATGAAGCAAAATCTTCTTTTTTAAAATTTCTCTTTTTCATCAAACAAACAGCAAGTGCGTCACCCATTGCCATAGTTAATGTTGTAGAAGAAGTAGGTGCAGTATCTAAAGGACATGCTTCTTTTTTTACATTAATGTTAAAGAATACATCTGAGTATCTAGCTAGGGTAGATTTATGATCTCGGGCCATTGCAATAAGCGGAATATTAAATCTTTTCAAGTGAGGAAGAATTTGAATTAATTCTTCACTCTCTCCACTATAACTAATAGCTAAAACCACATCATTTTTGCCTATCATTCCCAAATCACCATGCATGGCTTCAGTAGGGTGAAGAAAAAATGAACTGGTACCAGTACTGGCAAGAGTAGCAGCAATTTTTGCTCCAACCAAACCAGACTTCCCCACACCAGTTACAACCAGTTTTCCCGTGATTGGAACAACGAGTTCAACTGCTTTAGAAATTTCATTAGAGATGTTATTTGCTGCATCCTCAAGTTCTTTGGCTTCAGTTAAAAGCACATTTTTTGCAATACTTATAAAATCCATAATCACTTCCTTATTGTACAAATAAAGTTGGCACAATCATTGGGTATTTTTTATATTTTCTAATACAATGTTTTCTAACTACTTTTCTAATTTCATCTTCTAATACTCTATTATTTTTAAGAATACCTGGTTTAGCATTTTCAAGGAAAGTAACTAAAATATCTTCAATTTCTTTAGCGAAGTATTTATCTTGTTTATCAGAAACCAATCCAAATGAGCTAACTCTAGGACGTTGAACAATTTGTCTTTCATCTTCACTTACTTGTGCAACAATCATAACAACACCTTCATTTGCCATTGTCTGTCTATCAAGTACAATGTCATCAGCTATTTTATGATTTAATTGATTATCAATAAAAGTTTTTCCCGATTTAACAGATTTAACTTTTTTAAGATATTTTGGACAAACTTCAATTTGTTCACCATCAGTCATGATATAAACATTTCGCTCTAGTACTCCACAGTCAACACCAGTTTTACCATGTCTTAATGCATGATTATATTCACCATGGATTGGAAGGAAGAATTTTGGTTTAGTTAATCTTAACATTAATTTTTGTTCTTCTTGAGCAGCATGACCAGAAACATGAATATCTCCAAAATCTTGATATGCAACCTTTGCACCAGCTTTTAAAAGATGATTAATAATTTGAGAAACACTACCTTCGTTTCCTGGAATAGCACGAGCAGATAAAATGATTTGATCATTTTCTTTAATCTTAATATGTCTGTGTTCTTGTATAGCCATTCTATTTAAAGCACTCATTGCTTCACCTTGACTTCCCGTTGTAACAATTAAAATCTCTTTATCTAAATATTTATTCACTTCATGCGCATCAATAAAATGCTCCTGTGCAATTTTAATATATCCAAGTCTTAGAGCTAAATCAAGGTTTTTTTCCATTGATCTACCGATAACACAGATTTTTCTACCATACTTAATTCCACGCTCAATTGCTTGATATACTCTGTGAACATTTGAACTAAACGTAGACATAATTAATCTACCTTTTGCATTTTCAAATAATCTATCAAATGTAGGTCCAACAGTTTTTTCTGTTCTTGTAAATCCAGGTGAGTGTGAATTTGTAGAATCACTTAAAAGTAATAAAACTCCTTTTTCACCATAATGAGCAAACCTATGTAAATCCGTTGGAAAACCATCAATTGGAGTATGATCAATCTTAAAATCTCCAGTATGAATAATAGTTCCAGCCTCAGTAGTAATCGCCAAAGAAGAAGCATCAATAATAGAGTGAGTAACATGCATCCATTCAACTTCAATATCTCCAATTTTTACTGGAGTTCTTTTTTCGATAACATTGAAATAGTTTCTATGTTCTCTCATTTTATGTTCATCAAATTTAGAACCAATCATTTCTAAAGGAAGTGATGTTCCATAAATCGGGAATTGCATTTCTTTATATAAATATGGCATAGCACCAATATGATCTTCATGACCATGAGTAATAACAATAGCAGCAACTTTATCCTTAATTAATCTAAGATAATCAAAGTTAGGAATTAAAATATCAACGCCATGCATATTATCATCAGGAAAACTCATGCCAACATCAACAACAATGGCAGTTGTTTCAGTTTCTATAACCATCATATTTCCACCAATTTCACCCAAACCACCAAGAGGAGTAATTCTAACTTTTGCCTTGGTATTTAAGTTTAACTTATAATGCGGATTTAATCTATCTTTATGAGATTTTTCATTAATCATTTGCGCTTTTCTTAAGTCAGTAATCCATTGATTTGGTTCTCTACTTGCACCTGGCTTGGGTCTCATATTAGAACGTTTATTGTTAGGTTTTTTTGGTTTTGGCTTATTATTAGGTTTATTTTCACCTGTAACATTTTTATTATCTGTTTTTTGAGCAGATTGTTGTTTTGGCTTGTTATTATTTCTTGGCTTGTTATGAACAGGTTTTTTTACTGTTTCACTTGAAGCTGTAGGCTCTAATGTAGTTTTATTTTCTACAGGATTTTCTGGCGCTTTATTTGCACCACTTTGCGTATTTGGTTGGTCAGATTGACCACTATTGTTCTTGTTTTCTTCGTTCTCTATCATTTAATATCACCTTTTTATGCATTTGGCGATACAAAGAAGCGCTTAACTCATGAGGTCGGATGTTATCACTAAGATCCATTTCTTCATATATTAAAGCAAGAGTTTTTTTATCTATAAAAGAAGATAAATTTTTAGAAAGTTTTTTTCGTGGTTGCATAAAAGCAGCCTTTAAAAACTTTTTAAACTCAAGACTAAGCTTAACGTCTTTATCTTTTCTAATATATAGAATAGAAGACATTACTTTAGGAGCTGGTTCAAAAGAAGTTGGAGGTACATCAAATAGTATTCTCGATTCCTTTGAAATAAGTTTTGCCATAACACCAAGAGAAGAAAAATCTTTATCTCCCTCGCTTGCAGCAAACTTATTAGCTACTTCTTTTTGAATCATAACAATTATGTGTTCACAATTGTCATCCTCAAATGCTCTTAATATAATATTTGTCGCAATGTAGTAAGTTAATTTAGCGATTAAATCGTAATTACCATTAAATAGAGTATCTTGTTTATCCCAAGCTTCCAAAACATCAGTGTGGATCAGTTTTAGTTTTTTGTTCTCTATTTGTGTTGCGAATTTTGACTGTAAGATAGTGAACAAATCACTATCTACCTCATAGGCCGTCATTTCTTTGTATTTGACTAGTTTTTGGGTCAAATCACCTAAGCCAGGTCCAATTTCAACCAAATGGCTGTTATTATTGGGCATCGATTCGATGATCTTAGTAAGAACGTTCTCGTCCTTTAGAAAATTTTGTCCATATCTTTTTTTCGCTTTTACATTATTCATAGGTTGGCGAGTATATCTTATATTAACTTATAATTAGATAATATAATTTTAATTAAGAGTATTAAGGATACATATTGGGCAGTTTTGCGAAGAGAATTATTCCATGTTTGGATGTAAAAGATGGAAGAGTTGTTAAGGGTGTAAATTTTGTTGGTTTAAAAGATGCAGGTGACCCAGTTGAAGTTGCAAAAAGATATAACAATGAAGGAGCTGATGAAATTACATTTTTAGATATCACAGCCAGTCATGAAAAAAGAGATACCATAGTTGATATAGTAAAAGATGTTGCAAAAGAGGTTTTTATCCCTTTAACTGTTGGTGGAGGTATTAGAAAGCTTGATGATATATATAAACTGCTGAATGTAGGTTGTGATAAAGTTAGCATTAATTCTTCAGCAATAGTCACCCCCAACCTAATTAATAATGGTGCAAAAAGATTCGGTAGTCAATGTATAGTTGTAGCCATTGATGTAAAGAAAGTTGTAGATGGTTCATACCATGTATTTGTCAAAGGTGGACGAGAAGATACAGGACTTGATGCATTAGAATGGGCAAAAGAAGTCTATGATAGAGGTGCAGGAGAAATTCTCTTGACCTCAATGGATGCAGATGGAACAAAAGCTGGATTTGAACTTAACATCACAAAACAAGTTAGTTCACTGGTAGATATTCCAGTCATTGCGAGTGGAGGTGCTGGGACAATGGAACATATGAAAGAAGCATTTGATAATGGAGCACAAGCTACTTTAGCTGCTTCAATTTTCCATTTTAAAGAAATTGACATTATGGATTTAAAGCATTACTTAAATGACAATGGAATTTCCGTAAGAATATAAATTAGAATTATGATAAATTAAATGAATTGGAAACTAAATGATAATATGTGCAGGCAATAATGAAACCTTTAAATTTGCAAAGGCAATGGGTGTAGGTTTAGTAGAAAGTGCTATAAATATGACAAGACAATGTTTATTTGATAAACCAGAATATATACTCTTTATTGGCAGTGCGGGAAGTTATGGTAATCACAAAATATTTGATATTATAGAATCAAATACCGCTGCGAATCTTGAATTGTCTTTTTTAGAAAACAACAGTTATACACCTTTAGACAATGTCCTAAAGTCAGAAAACAAGCTGGTTAAAAGTCAAACCATTGTTAATTCTTCAAACTACATAACTACAAATTCTGATTTGGCTAAGAAATTTAACGATTATAAGATAGGAATAGAAAATATGGAATTTTTTTCACTTGTACAAGTTGCTAAAGAATTTAATATTAGTATTGGCGGTATATTCGTTGTTACTAACTATACAAATGAAAATGCGCATCAAGACTTTATGGATAATCATATTGAAGCAAAAGAGAAACTAACAAAATATTTAATTGAAAAAAATATTATAAAATAAGTAATGTTCCACGTGAAACATGTAAAGAAAATGAACAGTTCCCCTTTTTTGATGTTGAATTAAGAGAAATATTCATTAGCATTCTCACAGGAGTTCAGACAAAATAATAAGTAAATAAAGTAGAGATAATACTTAAAATATTCTCTACTATATTTGTTATTCAATTATTCTTCTAAATACATCAATAAATAAACCCACAAATAGAAAAAGAAACAATAAAAAATGATATAATACGAAAATTATTGAATACTATTCAAAACATAACAGAGAAAGGTAAAAATGCAAAGCATATATGACTTTACATTAAAAGAATTACAAGAACAACTAAAACCATCTTTTAGAGCAAAACAAGTTTATGATTGGGTGTATAAAAAATATAGTATCTCATACGATGAAATGAAAAATATACCAAACGATTTAAAAGAAAACTTAACACAAAACTACAATATTGATATACTCAATATTGCAAAGAAAGAAAAAAGTTCAGATGGAAGTATAAAGTATTTATTTAAACTTCATGACGGACATACAATAGAAACTGTTTTACTATTAATGAAAAAGAAGAAGATAGGCGAAGATGGAGTTGTTGAACGAAGTGAAAAATACACTGTCTGTATATCATCTCAAGTTGGCTGCAAAGTTGGCTGTTCCTTCTGTTTAACTGCAAAAGGTGGATATGTAAGAAACCTTACCGTTGGTGAAATAGTCGCTCAAATCGTCCAAGTTAAAAAAGACAATGATATTCCAGAAAATAAAGCAGTAAACATTGTTTATATGGGGATGGGTGAACCACTAGACAATTATAAAAATGTAGTTAAAGCCATCAAAATATTTAAACAAGAAGAAGGTTTATCAATCATGGGTAAAAGACAAACTTTATCTACAAGTGGTATCAGTTCAAAAATAGCAAAATTAGGACAAGAAGACTTGGGTATTCAATTGGCTATTTCTTTACATGCAGTTGATGACCAATTAAGATCAGAATTAATACCTATGAACAAGGCATATAATATTTCATCTATAATTGCTGCTGTAAAAGAATTTCCAATTGATGCTAGAAAAAAAGTCATGTTTGAATATCTAGTTATCAAAGACAAAAATGATGATATTTATTCAGCTAACAAATTGGTCAAGATTCTTAATGGTATAAATTCAAAAGTGAATCTAATTTTTTTCAATCCATATCCAGGGACCACATATGAAAGACCATCAGTTGAAAGTATGATAAAATTTCAAAATCACCTAATAAAAAAAGGTGTAATTTGTACAATTAGAGAATCTAAAGGTCTAGATATTTCAGCAGCATGTGGGCAACTTAAAGAAAAAGAAACAAATTAATAAAGAAAAGGATAAACAAGAATGGCAATAACAAGATTCGCACCCTCACCTACGGGATACTTACATATAGGTGGTTTACGAACTGCTTTATATAGTTACTTATGGGCAAGAAAAACCAAGGGTGAATTTAAACTTAGAATTGAAGATACAGATACTCAAAGAAATAATCAAGATGCTTTACAAGCAATCATAAAAGCTTTTGATTGGGTAGGTATGGAATACGATGGTGAAGAAGTATATCAATCAAAAAGAATGAATATTTACGCAAGATATATTCAACAACTTTTAGATGAAGATAAAGCATATAAATGTTACATGAGTAAAGAAGAATTAGATGCTTTGCGAGAGTATCAAATGGCCAATAAAGAAAACCCAAGATACGACGGACGATATAGAGACTTTACAGGAACTCCCCCAGAAGGAATTGATCCAGTCATAAGAATCAAAGCACCACTTGAAGGTAAGATAGAATTTAATGATGGAGTAAAAGGGGGCATGTCTTTTGAAAATAATACTGTTGATGATTTTGTAATAGCAAGAAGTAATGGTGTACCCACATATAATTTTGTTGTTACTGTTGATGATGCTTTAATGGGTATGACAGAAGTGATAAGAGGGGATGATCACTTAATTAATACACCCAAACAAATTATTATTTATAATGCTTTAGGTTTTGACTTACCTAAGTTTGCCCACGTTCCAATGATTAATAATCCACAAGGTAAGAAACTTTCTAAAAGAGATGGAGCAATGGATGTAATGGATTACAAAAATTTAGGCTACCTTCCAGA
>ERZ724565.4-NODE-4-length-15010-cov-2.304844_pt1 | contig 15010 bp, 12 predicted proteins | sample MGYA00375859_ERZ724565 | MGnify/ENA primary metagenome ERZ724565 (study PRJEB28725, sample SAMN03264851) | marine sediment metagenome | biome: marine pelagic biome; feature: marine oligotrophic desert; material: marine snow | place: Pacific Ocean:North Pacific...
GAATTGGGAATTGCAAATTTATATTCAAATGTTGATGATATTATCAATGATGAAAGTATAGATGCAGTTTATATATGTACCCCAACTGATACCCATGCAGATTTAATTATAAAAGCTGCAAAGAAAAATAAAGCTGTTTTTTGCGAAAAACCAGTTGATTTGGATATTTCAAAAATTCTTGAGGTGCAAAAAGTTTTAAAAGAAACCAATACTTTATTTCAAATAGGATTTAATAGAAGATTTGATGCAAACTTTAAAAAGCTGGCAAAACTTGTAAAAGAAGATGCTGTTGGAGACTTAATTACCTTACGTGTAACTTCAAGAGATCCCAGCGCTCCACCTTTAGACTATGTAAAGGTTTCAGGGGGAATGTTTTTAGATATGACTATTCATGATTTTGATATTGTAAGATTTATTTCAGGAGATGAAGTAGATGAACTACGAGTGAGTGCCTCAAATTTTGTATCTGATTATGCCCATACAGATGTTGATACCGCAATAATTAATCTAACCCTTAAAAATGGTACTTTTGCAATGATTGAAAACTGTAGAGCTACAACTTATGGTTATGACCAAAGAGTTGAAGTTTTTGGAACAAAATCAAAAGCAAAATTTGAAAATGTTTTTGAAGACAGTGTTGTTTGTACCAATGAAAATGGGGTTCATTCAGGCAATCCCTTAGATTTTTTCCTAGAGCGATATGAAAAAGCCTATGAAGAAGAAACATTAGAGTTTATGGACAGTTTAATAAACGGTAAAAAATCGTGTGTTGGAATTGATGATGCATTGGAATCAGCACTGATTGCACTTGCAGCAATAAAGTCACATAAAGAAAATAGAACAGTAAAGATAAATGAAATTAGAAATGATTTTGGAATGGGAGAAAAGTAATGAACATGAAAGTAATGAGTATGTATGAAAACTATGGTTTATACATTAATAATGAGTGGGTAAAAGGTGAAGAGGGAATATTTGATGTAATTAATCCTTTTGATGAATCTGTAATAGGGCAAGCACCAATAGCAAGTCCTGATCAAATAACTTTAGCCATTGATACATCAATGAATGCTCTGAGAGAGTGGAATGATATGCATGCTTGGGAGAGAGCTGAGAAAATATTAAATATTGCAGATAATTTAAGAGCTGAAGAATTAGATATTGCAAAAACAATCTCTTTGGAGACTGGTAAACCACTAGCACAAGCAAAAAGAGAAGTAACTTTATCAATCGACCAGTTTGTTTGGTTTGCTGAACAAACAAAAAGAATTTATGGAAAAACAATCCAAAGTAGAATGCCAAATACTAACGTAACGGTTTCTCATACTCCAATTGGAACAGTAGCTGCATTTTCTTCCTGGAATTTTCCAATCTTATTGATGGCAAGAAAAGTTGCTCCTGCTATTGCTGCTGGATGTCCAATAATTTTGCGATCAACGGATGTGGCTCCACTAACTGGAATGAAGCTTGTTCAAGCTTGACATGATGCAGGTCTACCTAAAGGTTTGGTGTCATTTTTATGTGGAAGTGCGCGAGCTTTAAGCCCAAGAATTATGAATGACCCACGAGTGCGAAAACTTTCCCTTACAGGTTCAACTGAAGTGGGACAAAAGTTAATTGAGCAATCTGCTATTACACTTAAAAAAGTGACTATGGAATTAGGTGGTCATGCCCCTGTAATTGTCCATGCTGATGCTGATATTGAAAAAACTGCAAAACTATGTGCTGCAGTAAAATTTGCTAATGCTGGTCAAGTTTGTGTATCTCCCACAAGATTTTATATTCATGAAAGTAAAATTGACCAATTTTGTGAGGTGATGGTAGAAGAAGTTAAAAAACTTAAACTTGGAAATGGATTAGATTCTGATACAACTATGGGACCATTGGTTCATGCAAGACGTCGAGATGAAATAGAATCTTTCATTGAAAAAGTTCATACCCAAGGTGGAACTATTTTAACAGGTGGCAAAAGACCTGAAAAGTTTGAGAAAGGATTTTTCTTTGAACCGACGGTTATAAGAGATTTACCAAAAACTTCATTTTTATTATGTAATGAAATTTTTGGACCAATTGCCTTGGTTCAAAGTTTTAGTACCTTCGATGAAGTAATTAAAAAAGCAAACTCAACAGAATATGCATTGGCTGCATATACGTTTACCACGTCACTTGAGCTTGCAAACAAAACAGCTTCTGCTTTAATATCAGGAATGGTTGGAGTGAACTCTTTTGCCCTTGCTGCTGCAGAAGTTCCCTATGGTGGAATTCAAGCAAGTGGATTTGGACGTGAAAGTGGTGAAGAAGGAATGTATGAGTACATGAATTCTAAAATCGTTACAACACAATTTGCTTAAGGATAAAATATGAATACTCATAAATTGGTTCAATCATGGGAAAATGGCACAACAACTCTTAATGGGTGGTTGGCTATTCCTGAAGCTTTTAGTGCAGAAGTTATGGCACATCAAGGTTTTGATTCACTAACCATTGATATGCAACATGGAGTGAATGACTATTTAAAAACCGTTGATATGTTAAGAGCTATAAATACCACTTCAACTCAAACCTTAGTACGAGTTCCTTGGTTGGACCCTGCACATATTATGAAAATACTAGATGCTGGAGTTTCTGGAATCATTTGTCCTATGATAAATAATAAAGAAGAAGCTCAAAAACTTGTTGAGTATTCATATTATCCACCTATGGGAAAACGAAGTTTTGGCCCAATTCGAGCTAAGTTTGTTTTCGAGGGTGATTATGCAAAAACTGCAAATGATTCTTTATTAATCATTGCTATGATTGAAACCAAAGAAGCTTTAGAAAACTTAGATGAAATCTTGAGTGTAGAGGGGTATTGATGCAGTTTATATAGGACCCGCTGATTTATCACTTAATCTTGGATATACACCAAAGTTTGATCAAGAAGAACCTTTTATCGTGGATACTATAAAGCATATTTTAAAAACAGCGAAAAAGTACAATAAATATGCGGGTATTCATAATGGCACTATCGATTATGCTCTGAAAATGCGAGACTTAGGATTTGATTTTGTTACAGTTGGTTCTGATGCCAATTTTATGATTAAATCAGCCAGTGAAGTTTCATCTACATTTAAAAACTCAAAACAAAAAGTATCAGATTCGTATTAATAATGCGTTTATGATTTTCTTCATCAACGTCCATTAAAGTAAAATTACTTGGAATTGTTATTGGTATATCAGTTATTTTAGATGTTCAATCTGTTAAGTCACTTCAAAAATAATAAAATTCAATGATGATGTCTAAAAAACAAAAAAAAGTCAAGCTTTAAGTTCAAGATTATGAGACCACTCCACTTGAAAAAATATTAATTCACTGTTCGAATTATATCGAAATATAGAGTTTAAATCCCTTTGTTATAGACTTTAGAAATTAAACATTACTAATTTGCGCTGCAGTGGTCTCATATCCTATAATCAGATGTGTTTTGTGATACAATTCCCAGTAATAATAAAATACGAAGGTTAATATATGAATCAATACAAAATTTTAATTGTAGGTGCAGGAATTACAGGTACTTCTTTAAATCATGCGCTTTCTAAGCAAGGTCATCTTACTACAATAATTGAAAAAGCAGAACAATACAGTGTTGAAGGTGCAGGAATTTGTCTTCCTGGAAACGCAATGATTGAGCTTGAAAAGTTAGGGTTTGATCAAAAAATCATGGAAATTGGCCATCAAGTTTTCGATATCGAGTATGCTTTAAAAGATGGAAAAACTTTAAGTAAAGCGTCGCTTATGGAAAAAACTTTAAATCAAGCTCCCTTTGTTTCTTTAAGTAGAAATAAACTGCTTGAAATTATTAGAGAAGAATCGAATAGTCAGGTGAAATTTAATACTACAATTTCAACAATGAAAAATTCAAATAAGGGTGTATCTGTTTTATTTTCTCATGGGGATACAGAATATTTTGATTTAGTTATAGGTGCCGATGGAATTAATTCTCAAATACGAAGTTTAGAATTTACAAATACAACTATTTTAAAACCTGATATTACTAATTGGAGATTTACAGCAAACATGAATACGACTGATAAACATCCTATTTATTATATAGGAAATGATAATGCGTTTATGATTTATCCAATGGGAGATAATACTGTGTATTGTTATGGTCAAATTACTGATAAAAATGGGTATTGGTATAAAAAAAATCCTCTGAATGCATTACCTGAGATATTTAAAGATTATTGTGAACCAATAAGTAAAGTTTTAAGTCAGCTTTCTAACTCATCAGAAATAATTACGGGAGAATTAAAATCTGTAAGTACTATTGAAGCAGTCAACCAAAGAGTTCTCATTCTTGGAGATGCTTTGCATGGATGTCCTCCTACATTACAACAAGGAGTTGGTATGGGATTAGAAGATGTAAATTGTCTAATAAGTTTATTAAAAGAGAATTCTCTTGGTGATACTTTGAGTAAGTTTGAAAAAATAAGAAAACCTCGTATTGAATGGGTTCTTAAGGAATCAAATAAAATTATAGAATTAGCATCAATGGGGAACTATTATTTAGGACGATTATTACGCAATTTTATTATCCGTAAAAAGGGTCCAGCAAATGTTTCTGGTTGGCGTAAATTAATGTCTGAAAAAGCGTATTAGTACAACTTCAAATGAAGGCTATTTAAAGCGATTCATAATTTGCATCATAATAATGACAAATTGCTACAAAAAGTGCCTGAGATTGGTGGAATAAAAAACTTTGACTAGCTGGTCTTGACAGAGGAGAAAAGATATACAAGGCATATTCATTTTTATTTGTATTCCTTGTGTTCATGAAATTGTATAATTTTTTTGTGTAAAAAAGTGGCTAAAAATTGGAAGTAAAGATAAATATTAAATTTTTAGACTTAGTTATAAATTTAAATACCTTATTTAAAGAATAGGGCTAGAATAGTACATAGAAGATAAATTTTTTTTAGTAAGAGGATTGATCATGAAAACAAAATCAACGACTAAAAATGACAAAAAAGTAAGAATTGATAATGTAATTTCAGAATTTGAACAAGGTTATGAAATTGCGAAAAACATAAGTCCTGCGGTGACTATTTTAGGTAGTGCCAGATTTCAATCTAAAAACAAACATTATAAAAAAGCTAGAGAGTTGGGTTTTAAATTAGGTAAAGCAGGATTTAATGTGGTTACTGGTGGAGGTGGTGGTATCATGGAAGCTGCTAATAGAGGTGCATATGAATGTGGGAAAACAAAATCTATTGGCTTTAAAATCATTTTAAAACACGAAAAACATTTAAATCCCTATATCAATCTATCTTTTAATTTTAAATACTTTTATTCAAGGAAATATATGCTTTTTAACTTTGCAGATGCAATAGTAGTGTGTCCTGGAGGATTTGGAACTTTAGATGAGTTACTGGAAATTTTAATGTTACTTCAAACTGAAAAATTAAATTTTATTAAAATTTTTCTTTTAGACATTAAATTTTGGACGCCTATCTTTGAATCTTTTAAATTAAGTCTTTTATCCAATGACGTCATTCATGAATCAGATTTAGATAGATTTAGATTGACTGATAGTGTAGATTATATTGTTAACAGCATAAAAAAAAACTAATGTGTATTACTTTGTCAGGTTCTCAACTTGTTTTAACAACCTTGAATCTATGGTATAAACATTTGAAGTAACTGTATTGATATCTATAAATTCAAATTGTGAATTCTTGTATGTAATGACTGAGTTTACATGTTCAGTTGATAATAATCGCTCAATACTAAAACTTACAAATTCCGTGCCCATAAGTCTATCAAATACTGTGGGGTTTCCACCTCTTTGAATATGCCCTAAAACTAAAGTTCTAGTCTCAACATTAAGTGTTTCTTCCAACCAGTTTTTAATATTGCAGGTTTGATTACTGCCTTCAGCTACTACAGCTAAGATATATTGTCTCCCATTTTCTAACTCTTCTTTTAGTCTATTTTCAATACTTTCTAAGTTAGCTTCTATTTCGGGAATGATACATATCTCAGCTCCACTGGTGAGTGCTGTAATTAAAGCCAAATATCCACATTCTCTTCCCATGATTTCAACTACAAAAGCTCTTTTAGATGATGCTGAGGTATCTCGAATATCATCTAATGCATTTTTAATGACATTAAGTGAAGTATCTACTCCCAAACAGTAGTCAGTGCCGTATATATCATTGTCGATTGTTGTGGGAATCCCTACAAAAGAAATATTATATTCTTGGGCAAATATATCCAAACCTTTGATAGATCCATCTCCTGCAAGAATAATAATTTTGTCAATATCGGCATCTTTTAAATGATTATATGCTATTTTTCTAAATTTAGGATCATAAAATCTTTTAGATCTTGAAGTTCGTATAATTGTACCTCCTAGATGCATGATTCCAGTCACATCTCCATAAAAAGCTTTTTTAATGTTTCCATCAATTAAACCTTCAAATCCATCATAAATTAGATAAGGTACTATGTCTTTTTTTAAACAATTTTCAACAAAACTCTTTATAGCAGGATTCATCCCAGCAGCATCACCACCAGAACACATTATTGCAATATTCATGTTAAGCCTTTTCTTGTTGGTATGCTTCTAGTTTTTTCTCAACCAGATAATTTAAACTATTTTTAGGGAATTTACCGTGAACTCCGCGTATACCAGCATTAAGTCCTAATAACAAGTTGATACCTTCTTCTACATGTTTTATACCGTAAATTTTAAATTGACCATTTTTTGATGCTTCAAGAACTTCTTCTTTTAACATTAAGTTTTTTATGTTTGAATGAGGAATAATAATAGCTGCTTTAAAATCTTTGTTTTTGAGTTTGCATACATCAAAAAAACCTTCGATTTTTTCATTCACTCCTCCAATAGCTTGAACATCCCCATTTTGATTAATAGAGCCTGTGATAGCGAAGTTTTGTTTAATAGGTATATTTGATATGGAGGATAATAGTGCATACAGTTCAGCCAAAGATGCACTGTCCCCGTCGACAATAGAATATGACTGCTCAAAAACAAGAGATGCACTGAGACTTAGAGATACATCTTGTGAGTATTTAGTAGCCAAGTATGAGGACAAAATCATAACTCCTTTTGAATGAATTGCTCCACTTAAATTTACTTCTCTCTCAATGGCAACTATCCCTTGTCTACCCATTCTTGTTAAGGCCGAGATTTTTACAGGTGTTCCAAAACTATGGTTTCCTAAATCTAGGATGGTTAATGCATTAATTTGACCAATAGCTTCTCCTGTTGTTTGAATTTGAATGGTGCCTTTATTAATTTCTTCATAAATTTCTTCTTTGATTCTTTGAGATCTTTGTATTCTTTTTGTTAAAACATCTTCAATATCAGTATGACTAACATAAGAGGCCATTTTTTCTTTTGCTAAAAAATTGGCTTCTTGCAGTAAATCAATTATTGAACTTAGATTTGTAGAGAGTTTAATTGAATTATCAATAAGTCTTGAACAATATTCTATCACTTTTGCAACGGCTTTTTTATTTAAAGGAAGAACATCATTTTCCTTCACAATAGAAGCAATTTTATTGGCATATAACTCAATATTTTGCTTTGTTCTTTCAACTTGATCTTCAAAATCTGCCTCAACTTTAAACAGTTTTTTAAAATCTGGATCATAATTATACAAATCATAGTACAAGTTGCGTGAACCCACTAAAATAATTTTAACATCAAGATCAATGCTTTGTGGTTTTAAAGAGACACTGCTTGTTAGTCCCATAGATTCCTCTACTGTTTCTAAATGGATTTTCTTAGAAATAAGCATTCTTTTTAAACCCTCCCATGCGTATGGTTGATATAACAATGCCCGGGCATTTATTATTAAATAACCACCATTTGCTTCATGTAAACTTCCCGCTTTTATGAGATTAAAATCTGTGGTAATAGTACCCATTCTTGAGACATGTTCAATTTGCCCAAAAAGAGCAGAATAGGTTGGATTGTCCTCATAAATCACAGGAGCACCTTTTGTTTTTTTATTGGATACTAAGACATTTACATTGTACATATCTAACGAAGGAATAATATTGAAATTTTGGGCCAGTGTATTTTCAACACTGTTGGTGATTTGGCTTGGATCTATTGGTAGAAAGTCTTGAAAGTGTTCAGAAATATCTTCTTGAACATTGTCCAAATAGGATAGAACATCTTTAAAATTTTGATATTTCTCTCTTAAAGATTTAATGGAAGTACTGACACAGTTTTGTATAAATTTATCTTCTATTACTGTAAACTTGTCTGAGTATTCTTGCGTTAAATCTTTTTCCACTTTGGTATTCTCTTCCAAAATCTCTGTATATTCCATTATTTTTTTATCAAGAACTTCTCTATCTTCAATCTTTAATGCTAAATATTCTTCAGAGTTTAAAACCTTTCCATTTTGAAGTGGAGAGAGGGTGACTCCCTTATTACTATAATTGACAAAAATATCATGATTTTTTGCTTCGTTTTTAATTTTTAAAAATGCTTCACTTTGTAAGTCTTTTAAAGTGATTTCTAAAGATTGTTTTTTTGATAAATATTGAGGTGAGCTAAAAATTAATGGAATACTTTCTTGTAAGATTTCAACTAAATTTTCCATGTCATTTTTAAATTCAAGACCCAAACCCTTTGGAAGGGTTATTGAGTAGGGCTTATTGAAATTATCAAAATTATTAACATAACACCAATCTTTGATGTCTTTTTTACTTTTATTTTTTTCCAAAATGAGTTTATTGACTAAGAAGTGTCTCCCCGTTCCGCTACTTCCCATGACGAAAAGATTGTATCCTTCATAATCAATACCCAAAGCAGTATTAATAGCATCAAAGGCTCTTTCTTGACCTATCATGAGATCTGAAGGTTTTAAATCACTGGTTGTTTTAAATTTTAAGGATTGTAAGTCTACTTTATTATATAATTCACTTGTTTTTAATGCTTTAATCATCTTGATTCCCCCTTTCGTGTTCATCAAAATAACTCTTCTACATATTATAACAATAATAATTCATACAAAGGCATTAATTATTTTAAGTACTTTTAGTCTTTAAAGTTGTTTAATTGAGTCCTGTATAGCTAGTGTTATTTCAGGAGTAATGATTTGTTCCCATTTTTCTATAGCATGTGTTTTTGCACTGTTAGAAATGGCCAGCATCTCTTCTTTGAAAAAGAAGCCGTCATTGATATCATTGATTAAAGGTTCAACATCAATGGTTTTACTTTTAATCAGATCTAGGTTTTCATTGACAAAGTTTTGAACTGCATCCATGGCTGCTTGTTTACGTAATTCATTATCTAAAATATCGCGAGCGTTGTCCAAATACCTGATTTCACGAATCATTTCATAAATAGAGCTCAAGGCATCTTGTAAATCAACTTGACCATCAATACTTTTAACATGGGTTTCATTGATTAAGTTTCCAACTGCTACTTGATAATAAACTTCATAGGAGCTAAGATTTTTAATGAGGTTGTCTTGGGTGAATTGTTCTAGTATATTCATGATTCTCCTTAAATATATACTAATTATAGCAAATTTGATATAATTGTATACAAGAACATTAAAATACTCACCTAGAACTCACTTGTAATATATAGTATCATATAAAAACCTAAGGAAGTGAATTTGTTTAGCGAAAGAAATATTCCACGACTTATTATTTTTACCCCCATTATTACGGTTATATTAATCGCATTTTTCACTATTTATTTTTTCATTAAAACCCAAAATAATTATTTTGAAGAGGAAAGTTTCCGTTTAGAGGAACAGTATATTATTAAGCAAAAAGACATACTTAAAAAAGAAATCAAATATGTTATTAATTATATTGAACATTATGTAACAAACAATGAACGAATTAATGAAGCAGTTCTAAAAGATGAACTTTTACGTTATATTGAAAGTGTTAGATTTGAAGATCATGGGTATATTTGGATACACGATACCAATTATTATTTAAGAGCACATCCTTTTAGGCAAGAAAAAATAGGCACGTATGATATTACCTTGAAAGATGCAATGGGAACATTGATTGCCAAACAATTTATTGATGAAACAATTAGTAATCCAAATGGTGTATTTATTGAATATTTTTGGCAAAAACCTCAAAATTTATATTCTTCAAAAAAGTTGGGTTTTTTTAGACTCTATAAAAAATACAACTGGGTCATAGGTGCTGGTTTATATTTAGATGATATTGAAAAGTCTATACATCAAAACAAAATATTACTGGAAAAAAGGATTGATAAATATATTGAATTGATTGTACTGATTTCCTTTATTGTAATTTTTGTTATTGGCATACTCTCTTTAATCATGTCCAATAAAATAAACAAAGTGTTTAAAAGTTATCAAGATAAAGTGCAAAAAAAAGAACACCTATTAGAGGATTTAAATTCAAATCTAGAGTTAAAAGTAGATGAAGCCATTATTGAAGTCAAAAGAAAAGACAGAGCCATGTTACATCAATCTAGGTTGGCTAGAATGGGAACTATGTTAAGTATGATTGCCCATCAATGGAGACAACCTTTAAGCAAAGTCAGCGCACTTCTAATGGAACTTGAAACAGCAACCAAGTTTAATAAATCAGATGATAAGATGGTCATCTCTACCATAAAAGATTCCACAAAGTTATTGTATTATATGTCAAATACAATTGATGATTTTAGGGACTTTTTTAAACCTGATAAACAAAAAGTTAACTTTTTTATTAATGATGCTTGTCTTGAAGCAGTAAGTTTGGTGGATGCTTCCATTGAAACTTATGGCATCATATTAACAAGAGATATGAAAATCAATCCAACAATAAATGGCTTTGAGCGAGAATTTGCCCAAGTAATACTAAATCTTTTGTCAAATGCAAAAGATGTATTAAAACAAAGGGAAATTATAAATCCAAAAATACATTTAAGTGTAAAAATAGAAAGTAAATATGTTATTATTTGTGTCAGCGATAATGCAGGTGGAGTAGAAGAGGAACATCTTGATTTGATTTTCGAGCCTTATTTCACAACAAAAGAGAGTCTTAAAGGAACTGGCCTTGGTTTGTATATGTCAAAAATGATTATTGAAAAAAACATGGGTGGGGAACTTAGTGTTGAAAATACAAAAAATGGGGCTCTATTTAAAATAGTGTTACAAAAGGATTAGGATGAACGAGTCATTGATTGCTCAACTTAAAAATTTTACAATTTTATGTGTTGAAGATGAAGATATTATTAGAAAAGGCATTGTAAATACTTTAAAGTACTATTTTAAAGATGTTTTAGATGCTTCAAATGCCAATGATGCTTATGATTTATATTTAGAATACAAACCCGATATCATTTTATCTGATATCGAAATGCCAAAAAAAAATGGTATTAAAATGGTTGAAGAAATTAGAGAGCATGATTTAACAACCATTATAGTTATGTTAACAGCTTACTCAAATGAAGAGTATCTTTTAGAGCTCATTAATCTTAATATTAGTCACTATATTATCAAACCTGTCCATTCAGAAAATTTATTAGATGGATTGGTCAAATCCCTTGCTCCCAAATTGGACAAAAAATTAGTTTTTGCTCAAGAACTTTTTTTTGATATGAAAAGTTATAAATTATTTTATAAAAACGAAGATATACCTTTACGAAAAAGAGATATTGATTTTTTGTTACTTCTGTTTCAAAACAAAAATCAGATTGTCAATTATTCTTTGATTGAAGAACACTTATGGAAAGACAAAACTATGAGTATTAGTGCTTTAAAAACTTTTATCAAGGAATTTAGAAAAAGAATTCCTATTGATATTATTACAAACGTCTTACAAATTGGATATAAGTTAAAAGAATTTTAATGCTATGGTATAATTTAGTATGTTTAAAATGAAAAAAATATTTTTAGTTTGCTTTATTCTCTTTGTAACTTCAATAAGTACTTTTGCAGTTAGTTTTGTAAAAGTAGCAACTTTATTTGACTATGCTCCTTTTTGTATGGCTGATAAAAACATCAAATACAATCAAAAAGTAATTGTGGGTGATGATGCAGTGGGTTTTAAAGGATTTAGCTGGGATATTTTAAGAGAAAGTTTCCATGCCATGAATTATTCTATTGATTTATCTATCTCTCCTTGGGCAAGAGCTATGCATTTGAGTCGAAATGGCTCTGTGGATGTTTTGTTCCCTACGGGAAAAAATAAAAAACGTCAAAAAATTTACAACTACTCCCAAGAATCTGTAAACGATGCTACCTTCTTACTTTATGTCAATGCCAACAGTAGTTTAAAATGGGAGGGACTAGCGTCTTTAAAAGGTTTAAGAATTGCTGTAATCAGAGGATATAATTTTGGAGATGAATGGGAAAAAATAAAAGATATCCAAAAAATCTCTATCAATGGAATTGTTCAAGGTTTTAAAATGCTTGAAGCCAATAGAGTAGACGGTTTTATTGGATATGAACATAATTGGGATTATGTTTTAAAGCAAAAAAACAATAAACATAAATTTAAAAAGCTATCTTCTTTTGGCTCAACTTCTGAATATCTCGTCACCTTAAAAAGTAACCCCAATGGAAAACAAATTTTAAAAACTTTTGATGAGGGGAAACAAATACTCTTGAAGAGTGGAAAACTAGAAGAAATAAGAATAAAATGGTTTGGCAAATAAGGCTAATATAACTTTTATACTCATATAAATCAACTTATTTAAAAAAACTCACCGAGAACTCACTTGCTATTTATAAAATTCCTTTACGTAAAAAAAAAGGAGTTATTATGTTAAAACAAGGTTTATTAATTACTGCTCTTGCAAGTATTGTATTTGCTGGAAATGTTAAGATGGATTTAAATGCTAAGTATGGAGCGACTAACTTTCATACAAAAGGTGCAAGTCAATTTGCTTCAATGGTTAAAGATTATTCTAATGGAAGTGTAAACATTACTGTTCACCCTGGTTCTTCACTGATTAAAGGGAATCCTCTAAAAGCTGTAAAAGATGGAACAGTTGCTATGACTGATATGTTTATTCCATTTACTTCAGGCGGGGGAAAAGTATTCGGAATTTCTGCTTTACCTTTTATTGCTTCATCATATGACGATGCATATAAGTTATATCAAATTTCAAAGCCAGAATATGAAAAAACTGCTAAAAAATGGAATCAAAAATTTTTATACTCTGTAACTTGGCCAGCATCTGGATTTTATTCAAATAAAACAATGACTTCTTTTAAAGATTTTAAAGGTGTTAAAACAAGAACATATGATAAAAACTCTGCTTCATTTGTAAACTCTGCTGGTGGAAATGCTGTTGCTCTTCCTTGGGGAGAGGTATACTCATCTTTAAGAACTGGAATGGTTAACTCAGTTGTAACATCTTCTTCATCTGGAAAAGACGGAAAATTTTGGGAAGTATTAAGTAACTTTACAAAAATTAAATATGCATTTCCTTTACAAGCAGTTACAATTAACTTGGATTACTGGAATTCAATGGATAAAGCTCAACAAGAAGCTGTATTAAAAGCGGCTAAAGAAATTGAGAAAAAACAATGGGATGCTGTTAGGGTTGAAGACACTAAAGCACAAAAAATCATGACTCAAAATGGAATGAAAATTTCTGAAGCCAGCCCTATATTACAAAAACAATTAGGTGTAATTGCAAATAATATGTTAGTGAAATACTTATCAAATGCAGATGACCAAATTAAAGGAATCTTTGCAGAATATATTTCAACTGCCAGTCCAGAAGTAAAAAAAGTATTTAAACAATACAGAAAGTAAATAAAATGAAATCTTTTTTCTCTTGTGTAAATAAGCTCTCCCTTTGGGGAGCTTATTTATCTTCACTGTTGTTAGTCTCTTTGGTATGTTTGGTGTTAACAGAAATTGTTATCAGGCATTTTTTTGATATGTCTACAATGATTGCAGATGAGTATAGCGGATATATATATTTAGCTTCAATTTTTTTAGGACTTGCATATACGTTTAACGAAAAAGCACATATAAGAATTAATATTGTTACCTCAAGGTTAAGTGAAAAATCTAATAGAATTATTGATTTGATTACGGGTGTAATATCTATTGTAGCTCTAAGTTTTGCTTTTTACAGAACAATCTTATTCACATATGATTCATATGAAATGGAAATGTTATCTGAAGCAGTATCTGAAACACCTTTATATTTAACTCAAGTAGTAATGCCTCTTGGCTTGGCTCTGTTTATTTTAAGTATCTTGATGTTTGTAATTAAAGGATTAAAAAATGATATCTGATCCCCTCATTTTAGCGATCATCGTTATTGGTGTAATGTTTGCATTTTTATTATCATCTATTTGGATTGGATTGGCTTTACTTTTAACAGGTATTGTTGGAATGTTAATCTTTGAACATAATCTTCCTGCTACACTTTCAATTTATAACAAAATTGGAGATTTGATTGCAGGTTCATTTTATGATTCTCTGAACTCTTGGTCTTTGGCCGCTTTGCCCATGTTTATTTTGATGGGTGAAATACTGTATAAATCATCAGTATCTACAAAATTACTCAATGGTTTAATGCCTTGGTTAAATTATGTACCGGGAAAATTACTTCATTTAAATGTAGCGGCATGTTCATTATTTGCAGCAGTTTCAGGATCAAGTGCAGCAACAACTGCAACTGTTGGAAAGATTACTTTAGAGGAATTACAAAAAAGGGGATATTCTAAATCTTTGGCTTTAGGTTCATTAGCTGGAAGTGGAACCTTAGGATTTTTAATACCACCTAGTTTAATTATGATTATTTATGGTGTGTTATCTGATGTTTCAATTGGAAAACTCTTTATGGCTGGGATTTTACCAGGTTTATTATTGGCTTCGTTATTTTCATTTTATATTATGATTGTTGCTAAAATGGATTCAAGTGCAGTTCCAGAGCAAGAACAAAAATTTACATTACAAGATAAAATACACTCCATTAAAGATTTATTCCCCGTATTATCACTTATTGGTGTGGTATTGGGCTCAATTTATGGTGGATATGCA
>ERZ724565.5-NODE-5-length-14863-cov-2.609596_pt1 | contig 14863 bp, 10 predicted proteins | sample MGYA00375859_ERZ724565 | MGnify/ENA primary metagenome ERZ724565 (study PRJEB28725, sample SAMN03264851) | marine sediment metagenome | biome: marine pelagic biome; feature: marine oligotrophic desert; material: marine snow | place: Pacific Ocean:North Pacific...
TTGATGATGAGAATGATTTATCAGCAATTAGAATTTACAAAGTTATGAGACCAGGTGAACCAGTTACTAAAGAAGCTGCAAAAGAATTTGTTAAAAAATTATTCTTTGATCCAGAGCGATATGACTTAACAAAAGTTGGTAGAATGAAAATGAACCACAAACTTGATGTTAATGTTCCAGAATATGTTACAGTATTAACTTATGAAGATGTTATTAAAACAGTTCAATATCTTGTTAAAGTTAAATCTGGGCATGGTCATATTGATGATAGAGATCACTTAGGAAATAGAAGAATTAGAGCCATTGGTGAATTACTTTCAAATGAGCTACATTCAGGTCTTATCAAAATGCAAAAAGCAATTAGAGATAAAATGACTACTTTGTCTGGAACATTAGAAGACCTAATGCCTCATGATATGGTTAACTCTAAAATGATCACTTCAACAATTACGGAGTTTTTTACATCTGGACAATTATCCCAATTTATGGATCAAACCAATCCATTATCTGAAGTTACTCATAAAAGAAGATTATCTGCACTTGGTGAGGGTGGGTTAGTAAAAGAGAGAGCAGGGTTTGAAGTAAGAGATGTTCACCCAACTCACTACGGTAGAATTTGTCCAGTTGAAACTCCGGAGGGACAAAATATTGGACTTATCAATACTTTATCTACTTTTTCAAAAGTAAATAAACTAGGATTCATTGAAGCTCCATATAAAAAAGTTACTGATGGTATTGTAACTGATGAAATTAGCTATTATACAGCTACTCAAGAAGAGGGACTTATGATTGCTCCTGGATCAACTAAAGTTGATGATAATGGTAAAATTATTGAAGCTTTAGTTGAAGCTAGACAAGATGGTGAAATTTTGTTGGTAGAAAAAATAAAAGTTGATTTAATTGATATTTCATCTCAAATGGTAATGGGAGTTGCGGCTTCGCTTATTCCATTTTTAGAACATGATGATGCCAACAGAGCACTTATGGGATCAAATATGATGAGACAAGCTGTTCCCTTATTAAGACCCAATGCTCCTGTCGTTGGAACTGGTTTGGAAAAAACAGTTGCACGTGATTCATGGGAAGCTATTAAAGCTAAGAGAACGGGTGTAATTGAAAAAGCTGATTCTAAAAACATCTATATAAGAGGTGAGGATGATGATGGTGCTTTTATTGATCATTATCATGTGAGCAAAAACGTTAGAACAAATAACAATACTTCATTTGGACAAAGAATTGCAACAAGTGAAGGTGATATTGTTGAAGCGGGACAAGTAATTGCTGATGGTCCTTCTATGGACAATGGTGAGTTAGCTGTTGGTGTTAATGCTATGGTTGCTTTCATGCCTTGGAATGGATATAACTACGAAGATGCGATTGTTCTTTCTCAAAAACTAATTAAAGAAGATTCATTTACTTCAATTCATATTTATGAAAAAGAAGTTGAATCTAGAGAACTTAAACATGGTAATGAAGAAATAACAAGAGATTTACCAGGTGTTAAAGAAGAGTCTATAGGACATCTTGATAGTAGTGGTATTGTTAAAATTGGTACATATATCAGACCAGGTATGATTCTAGTTGGAAAAGTAACACCAAAAGGTGAAATTAAACCAACTCCTGAAGAAAGATTATTACGTGCAATTTTCGGTGAGAAAGCGGGTCATGTTATCAATAAATCATTATATTGTGCTGCATCTATGGAAGGTACAGTTGTTGATGTTAAAATCTTTACTAAAAAAGGTTATGAAAAAGACGAAAGAGCTAAAGAAGCAATTGAAGCTGAAAAATCTGAGTTAGATATTAAACATCATGACAAACTTTTAATGTTAGATAGAGAAGAGATTTTAAAAATTAATAACTTATTATCTACATCTAAATTAGAAAAAGAAATTGAATTAGATGACAAAATATTTAAAGTAGGAGATACTGTTGACTTAGATACACTTTCTCATGTAAATAGATTTGCAATGAAAAAAGTTGTAGCTTCTTTTGATTCGAATGTTGAAAACTTATATAATTCTGTTAAAGAACATTTTATTAAACAAAAATCAGCTCTTAGAACTGAACATGAAGAAAAGTTAACTATTTTAGAACATGACGATATTTTACCAAGTGGTGTTATTAAACAAGTTAAAGTTTATATTGCCACTAAAAGAAAGATTAAAGTAGGGGATAAAATGGCAGGGCGACATGGAAACAAAGGTATTGTTTCTAATATTGTACCTGAAGTTGATATGCCTTATCTAGAAGATGGTTCAACTGTTGATGTTATTTTAAACCCACTTGGAGTTCCATCAAGAATGAACATTGGGCAAATTCTTGAAGTTCACTTGGGACTTATCGGAAAAAGACTTGGGGCTCAAATTCAAGATATGTTTGATGCTAAAAAAGAAGAATTTGTATCTGAATTAAGAGCTAAAATGATAGATATTGCAACGGTTGCTAAACTTATGAATGGTAAAGATTTTTTAGATTCTTTAGATGATGATGAGTTAATTAAATATGGTCGAGATTGGACTAAAGGTGTTAGGTTTGCAACACCTGTATTTGATGGAGTTAGACAAGAAGAATTCGATAAGCTTTTTGAGCTTGCTAAAATTGACGCCGATGGTAAAATGCCATTATACGATGGTAAAACGGGTGAAAAAATGAAGGAAAGAGTAAACGTGGGTTACATGTATATGCTTAAACTTCATCACCTTGTTGATGAAAAAGTGCATGCACGATCAACTGGACCTTACTCACTAGTAACTCAACAACCAGTTGGTGGAAAAGCATTATTTGGAGGCCAGCGATTTGGGGAAATGGAAGTATGGGCTCTTGAAGCATACGGTGCAACATCTGTACTTAAAGAGATGTTAACTACTAAATCTGATGATGTAGAAGGACGAACTAGAGCATATAGAGCCATTGCAAATGGTGAAAATGTTCCAAGATCAGGAGTTCCTGAAACATTCTTTGTATTAACAAAAGAGCTTAAAGCTCTTGGACTTGATGTTGAAATTTTTGAAGAGGCGGACGAAGATAATGAGTAAGCAAGAAAAAGTATTAAGACCAATAGAGATAAAAGAGTTAGATAGACCAACAGATTTTTCTGCCTTTCAATTAAGACTTGCAAGTCCAGAAAAAATTCTTTCTTGGTCGTCTGGGGAAGTTAAAAAACCAGAAACTATCAATTATAGAACACTTAAGCCAGAGCGTGATGGTCTTTTTTGTGCAAAAATATTTGGTCCTATCAAAGATTATGAGTGTCTTTGTGCTAAATACAAAAAGATGAGATATAAAGGTGTTGTCTGTGAAAAATGTGGGGTTGAAGTAACTTCTTCTAAAGTTAGACGTCATAGAATGGGACATATCGATTTAGTTGCACCTGTTGCTCACATTTGGATGGTATCATCACTACCAAGTAGAATTGGTACGCTTTTAGGTGTTAAACTTAAAGATTTAGAGCGAGTATTATATTATGAAGCATATATTGTAAGCGAACCAGGTGAAGCTTTCTATGATAATGAAAGAACTAAACCTGTATTAAAATATGATATTTTAAATGAAGAACAATATAGAGTTATTGATGAACATCATGAACATACCGGTTTTGAAGCTAATATGGGTGGAGACATTGTAAGAGATTTACTTGAATCAATTGATTTGTTTGAGTTATTAACCAAACTTAAAGAAGATATGGGTGCAACAAAATCTGAAGCAAAAAGAAAAACTCTTATTAAAAGACTTAAAGTATGTGAAAACTTCTTAAAATCTGGTAACAGACCTGAATGGATGATGTTCACTAAACTTCCTGTTCTTCCACCAGATTTAAGACCACTTGTTGCTCTTGATGGTGGTAAGTTTGCTGTTTCTGATGTAAATGACTTATATAGAAGAGTTATTAACAGAAATAATAGACTTAAAAGATTAACTGAACTTGATGCTCCTGAAATCATTATTAGAAATGAAAAAAGAATGCTTCAAGAAGCAGTTGATGCATTATTTGATAATGGTAAAACTGCAAATGCGGTTAAAGGTGCTAATAAAAGACCCCTTAAATCTTTATCTGAAATCATTAAAGGTAAACAAGGAAGATTTAGACAAAATTTACTTGGGAAAAGAGTTGACTTCTCTGGGCGTTCTGTAATTGTTGTTGGTCCTTCATTAAAAATGGATCAATGTGGATTACCTAAAAAAATGGCTTTAGAGTTATTTAAACCACATTTAATGGCTAAACTTGAAGAAAAAGGCTACGCTACAACATTAAAATCTGCAAAAAGATTGGTTGAAGCTGAAACAAATGAAGTATGGGAATGTTTGGCTGAAATTGTTGATAATTACCCAATTTTATTAAATAGAGCGCCAACACTTCATAAACTCTCTATTCAAGCATTTCACCCAACACTTATTGATGGAAAAGCTATTCAGCTGCACCCACTAGTGTGTGCAGCATTTAATGCCGATTTTGATGGGGATCAAATGGCAGTTCATATTCCATTATCACAAGAAGCGATTGCTGAAGCTAAAGTTCTTATGATGAGTTCTATGAATATTCTTTTACCAGCGTCAGGTCGTGCTATTGCTGTACCTTCACAAGATATGGTACTTGGTGTTTACTATCTATCACTTGAAAAAGATGGAGGGAAAGGGGAACATAAATTATTTACTGATGTTAATGAAGCAATTGTTGCTTTAGAAGTGAATGAAGTTAGTTTACATACTAAAATTAGAACTGCAATTGATGGTAGAATCCTTCATACTACAGTTGGACGATTGATTATTCATAATATTTTACCTGATTTTGTTCCTGTAGAATACTGGAATAAAATTTTAAAGAAAAAAGATATTGGAAACTTGGTTGATTATATTTATAAACATGGTGGTTATGAAGTAACTCCTAAATTTTTAGATGATCTCAAAGACCTTGGTTTCAAATATGCAACAGAAGCTGGTATTTCTGTATCTATTGATGATATTAGAGTTCCCTTGAGTAAACCAGGGCATATTGCTAAATCTAAAAAAGATGTAATTGAAGTACAAAAACAATTTGGTCAAGGTTTATTAACTGAACAAGAAAGATACAATAAAATTATTGATATTTGGACTGAAGTTAATAACCGCCTTGGATCTGAAATGATGAATCTTGTTGAAGAAGATAAAGGTGGATTCAATTCTATCTATATGATGGCAGATTCTGGGGCTAGAGGTAGTGCAGCTCAAATTAGACAACTTGCTGGTATGAGGGGTCTTATGGCTAAACCAGATGGGTCTATTATTGAAACGCCAATTATTTCTAACTTTAGAGAAGGTTTAAATGTACTTGAGTATTTTATTTCTACTCACGGTGCTAGAAAAGGTCTTGCGGATACAGCTCTTAAAACAGCAAATGCAGGGTACTTGACAAGAAAATTGATTGATGTATCTCAAAATGTTAGAATCACAATTGAAGATTGTGGTACTCATGAAGGTATTGAAATTACTGATATTTCTTCTGGTAATGAATTAACTGAAAGTTTAGAAGAAAGAATTACTGGTAGAGTAATTGCTGAAGATATTATTGATCCAATATCTAACGAAATTTTATTTACCGAAGGTACTTTAATCACCGAAGAAGATGCAAAAGTTGTGGCAGATGCTGAAGTTAAATCGGTTGTTATTAGAACACCACTTACTTGTAAAGTTAAACATGGTTTATGCTCTAAATGTTATGGACTAAACCTTGGTGAGCAAAGAAAAGCAAATCCAGGTGAAGCTGTTGGAGTTCTAGCGGCTCAATCAATTGGTGAGCCAGGAACACAGTTGACACTTAGAACATTCCACGTTGGTGGGACTGCTAGTGCAACTCAAACTGAGAGAGAATTAAGAGCTGATAAAGAAGGGTTCATTAGATATTACAACATTAAAACTCATGTTAATAAAGAGGGTAAGCATGTTGTAGCAAACAGAAGAAATGCTGGTATTTTATTGGTTGAACCAAAAGTTGTTACTCCTTTCTCTGGAATTCTTACTGTTGAGACTATTCATGAAGAAATTGTTTTAACAGTTAAAAGTGAAAAAGAAGAGAAGCGGTTCTATTTAAGAAAAAATGATGTAGCTAAAGCAAATGAACTTGCAGGAGTTGCTGGTAAAATTGAAGGTAAATTGTACTTACCTTACAGAACTGGTGATACAGTTGAAGCCAATGAGTCAATTGTTGAAATGATTAAAGATGGTTGGAATGTTCCCAACAGAATTCCTTTTGCTTCAGAGTTAAAAGTTGCTGATGGAGACCCTATTACTACTGTTGTAACAAGTGGTGCTAAGGGAACAGTTAAATATTATAAATTGACTGGTGATTATTTAGAAAGACGTGATGATATTAAAGCTGGTCAAAAAGTTCTTGATAAAGGTTTATTCTCTGTTATTGTTGATACAGAAGAGAGAGAAGCGTTAAGACATTATATCTCTAGAAACTCTATTGTTGAAGTTTCTGATAATGAAGAAATTGAAAAAGAAACAGTACTTGCAACTCCTGAAGCATCAGAGCAAGTTGTTATTGCAGAATGGGACCCATATGCAAATCCAACAATCGCAGAAGTTTCTGGAACAGTGACATTTGAAGATATAATTCCTGGTGTGACGGTTTCTGAACAATATGACGAATTAACTGGAACTTCTAAATTAGTTGTAAATGAATATATTCCTGCAGGTTACAAACCAGCAGTTGTGATTGCAACTGAAGGTTCTGATCTTGTAAGATATTCTCTTGATCCCAAAACTGCTTTATCTGTTGCTGAAGGTCAAAAAGTAGAAATTGCTGATATTATTGGTAAAACACCAAAGGCAACTCAAAAATCAAAAGATATTACGGGAGGTCTTCCAAGAGTATCTGAATTATTTGAAGCTAGACGACCAAAAGTTATTGCTGTTCTTGCAACTTTTGATGGAATTGTTAGTTTTGGTAAATCACTTAGAAATAAAACAAGAATTGTTGTTACTGATGAACATGGTAAAAAAGCGGACTTTCTAGTTGAAAAATCTAAGAACATCTTAGTACATGAAGGGGAGTTTGTTCATGCTGGTGAGGCATTAACAGATGGTCAAAAAGCTTCTCATGATATATTAAAAATTCTTGGAGAAAAAGCTTTACACTTCTATATTGTATCTGAAGTACAACAAGTATACAGATCACAAGGGGTAAGTATTGCGGATAAACATATTGAGGTTATTTTATCTCAAATGTTAAGACAAGTTAGTATTTTAGATGGTGGTGATACTAAATTCATCGTTGGGGATATGATTTCTAAGAAAAGATTTAGATCTGAAAATGAAAAGATTGTTAAACTTGGTGGTGAGCCAGCAATTGCTGACCCATTATTACTTGGAATTACAAGAGCTGCTGTTACATCTGATTCAATCATTTCAGCCGCATCATTCCAAGAAACAACTAAAGTTTTAACAGAAGCTGCAATTAGTGCTAAAATGGATATGTTAGAAGATCTTAAAGAAAATGTTGTTATTGGTAGAACTATCCCTGTTGGAACTGGTTTATACAAAGACCAAAAAATAAAATTTGACGACATGGAATCTGAATAATAAATAACGAAGCTGGGCTTCGTTATTGGTTAGTTATGACAAATATATACACAATTATATCGGTTTTAATTTTCTTGGAGTTTTTTGAATCAATTTGGCAAAAAGCTCCAAATTTATATGGCATGATGAATAATAATTATGCTATTTTTCAAAAAAATATCTTCACTTATTTTTTACTCAATCCCACTTTTGTTTATTCTATTTTCTTAACTTTTTATTTAAACCTATTTAATATGTTCATGTATTCCATTATATTTATTAAATTTTTAGATATTTCCTTTCGCTTACATATTATTACTAAAATGAATAAAGGTATGAAATTAGAAGAACTTTTGCCCATTGACATACAAATTAATAATTATTTCAGATATCTGAATGTACTTATTTATCCCTCAACATTTATCTTTTCGTTGGTTTTACAAACTTAATAATTATTATCAGTATCAATTATTATTAAGTTAAATTTTGGTACTCTTTTACTATGAAAAATATAGAGAATTTAAAAGCCTTAATATGTACTGCAAAATATCTTACTAAATATGAACCTATTTTAAATACTAATAATCTTGATATCTATGCTTATGAAGCACTTTCTAAGTTTGAACTAAGTAGAAGTACTCTTTCTACTGAAGATATTTTTAGAGAACTCCACAAAAACAATCAGCTTTTTTATTACTTAGAAAAAAGAAATAAGAAATTACAAGTGAGTAATTTTACAAAGAATAAAACCTTATTTCTAAATTTTGATGCCGATATATTTGTAACAGATGAGCAAAAAAGATATTGGATAAACTTCTTAAAACCTATAAAAAACAAAGTTGTTGTGGAGATTACAGAAAATGGAAGTGACGATGAAACAAGCGCTCAAACAATTCACGAATTTTCCCAATGGTTAAATTACAACTCTATAAATACTGCACTTGATGATTATGCACAAGATGGTACTATGTTCTCTTTTAAACTAATGAATGAGTCAAAATATGTCAAAATAGACAAATCATTTTTAGCAGAAATCAAAAACAACAACAACTTCTTTTACTACTTGGAAGGTTTTATTAAAACCATGAGATTAAATGGTAAAAAAACTATTATAGAAGGAGTAGAGACACTTGCAGACTTACAAATTGCCAAAGATGTAAAATCTGATTATATACAAGGATATTTATTTAAAGAACAAATAATAGAAAAATAAGCTACTAAATCTCCATTCCTTAAAATATTAATGTAAAAGATATATTAAATAGTACAAATGAATTTTTAGTGATATAATCTTTTATAATAGTTATCAGTTTTATTAAGTGAATCACTTTATAAAGGGGATAGTATGCATAAAGTTATTATTTTAGGTTCTGGAAATATCGGATTTACAGCTGCAATGTTACTTCAAAATTCCAAAAAATATGATGTTACTATTGTAGCTCGAACTAAAAAAAGCCTTCTTTTTATCAAAAAGGTTACTCATGTAAAAACAATACAAATTGATCTTTCAAAAAAAGAATCTTATAAAGATATATTAAAAGGTTATGACAGTGTAATTTCTGCACTTCCTTTTTATCTTAATGTTTTGGTTGCTAAAAAAGCATTGAAATTTGGACTTAATTATTTTGATTTTACAGAAGATGTAAAAACAACCAATGCTATAAAAAAAATTGCCCTTAAAGCTTCTAAAAACCAAGTATTTATTCCTCAATGTGGTTTGGCTCCTGGGTTTATCTCTATACTAGCTTACTCTTTATATAAACAATTTGATGAAGTCTATGGTATTAAAATGCGTGTGGGAGCACTTCCTAAAAATCCTTCTAATAAAATTTTATATAATTTAACTTGGTCCACTGATGGTTTGATTAACGAATACAGTAATGAATGTTTTGCTATAAAAGATTCAAAACTAGTGACTATACAACCCTTAGAAGGGTTGGAGGAATTCTCACTTGATGGTTTAGAATATGAAGCCTTTAATACTTCAGGAGGTCTTGGAACTTTGTGTGAAACGTTAAAAAATAAAACCAAAGAATTGAATTACAAAACTATTAGATACAAAGGACATAGGCATCTTATGGATTTTTTAATTAATGATCTATTTCTTGGTAAAAAGAAAAGAAGAAGTATTTTAAAAGAGATTTTGGAATATGCTATTCCTACTACCAAACAAGATGTAGTTTTGATTTTTTGCTCAGTTAGTGGTATGAAAAATGGGAAATTAAAACAAATAACAGACGTACGAAAAATTTATAATAAAACAATTAATGAACAAAATTTAAGCTCAATTCAAATAACAACAGCCAGTGCATTATGTGCAGTACTTGATCTTTTTGTGAGAGGAAACCTTAAATTGAGTGGTTTTGTCAAACAAGAAGATATTAATATTGATGATTTTCTTAACAATAGTTTTGGTAAGGAATATGAAGTATAAGGAGCCAATATGACTCAAAATATATTTAAAGTCTTGGGGTTAAATTTACTTGAAAAAGATGGTGTTTATCCCAGTTTATTTATGGGAGATGAAAAAAGCATTGGAGAAGGCAGAAAGCTTACGTCTTATTCTCCCATAGATATGAAAAAAAGCTCAGTTTTTAGAGAAGTGAGTACAATTCAAGTGAATGACGTCTTAAAAAAACTCAATATTGCTAACGAAAAGTGGAGAATGATTCCAGCACCTAAAAGAGGTGAACTTGTACGAGTTGTTTCAAATTTAGCAAGAGAGCAAAAAAATGAATTGGCACATATTATTACTTTAGAATCGGGTAAGATTTACGAAGAAGCAAAAGGTGAAGTACAAGAGTTTATTGATGTATGTGATTTCGCTGTTGGACTGTCTCGTCAATTGTATGGTTTAACTATAGCCAGCGAAAGATACAAACATAAAATGCTTGAACAATGGCATCCTTTAGGTACCATAGGTATTATCTCTGCTTTTAATTTTCCTGTGGCAGTTTGGGCATGGAATGCTATGATTGCTTTAGTCTGCGGAAATACTATAGTGTGGAAGCCCTCGATTCAAACTCCACTTTGTGCTGTAGCTTGTCATTTATTGTTACAAAAAGCATTAGAGCAATTTAAAGATTTTCCTAAAAATATTTCTTCTGTGATTGTGGGCTCTCGTGCAATTGGCGAAGTGATTGTTAAAAGTAAACGTACTCATTTAATAAGTGCAACGGGTTCTGTTACTATGGGGAGGAAAATAGCTGCAATAGTAAGTGCAAGATTGGGAAAACTACTACTTGAATTGGGTGGTAATAATGCCATGATTGTAACTCCCAGTGCAAATCTTGATTTAAGCCTACGCGCTATATTATTTTCAGCTGTAGGAACTGCGGGTCAACGATGTACCAGTTTGAGAAGATTATTTGTTCATAAAGATGTTAAAGACAAAGTAATAAATTCCTTAGTTACAGCATATAAAAGTGTCAAAATTGGTGACCCTTTTGAAAAAGATATTTTAATGGGACCAATTATCAGTGAAGATTCCCATAATAAAATGCTGATTGCTTTGAAACAAATCACAAAGCAAGGTGGAAAAATTATTTATGGTGGAGAGCGAGTTTTTAAAAATGTACCTGAAGGCGGATTTTATATGGAACCAACTCTTGTCACTATTAAACATGGTGCCCTAATATTACAACATGAAACTTTTGCCCCTATACTATATATAATTGAATATGAAAACTTAGAAGATGCTATTTCTATGAATAACAGTGTTCCTCAGGGACTATCTTCAGCTATATTCACACAAGATGTTAATGAAGCTGAACTTTTTACCAGTGCTGTTGGCTCTGATTGTGGGATTGTAAATGTTAATATAGGTACCAGTGGTGCTGAAATAGGTGGTGCGTTTGGTGGCGAAAAAGATACTGGTGGCGGACGTGAAAGTGGAAGTGATTCATGGAAAAACTATATGAGAAGAGCTACAAATACAATCAACTTTTCTGGAAAGATTCCCTTATCTCAAGGAATAGAATTTGAAATTAAATAAAAGTATATGAATTTTTAAGATTAAGGGATTAGTTCATTTGGTGATTAAAACTACAATATCAAAGAAAGGTGTTGTTAATAGTAGTTGATTTTAATATAAACAAATTCCCAAAATATTCCAAAAGAACTTAAATTGAGTCTAGTTATTCTAATCAGGCTTGATTTGAGTTTTTTTATTTTTTACTCAACTAAATTAATTAATTCATGCTATAATTCTCAAAACAATTTAGGAGAATTAATGCAATATTTAATAATAGCTTATGATTACGAAGATGCACTTGAAAAAAGAATGGAATGTAGATCTGCTCACTTAGAAGGTGCAAAAAAACTTATGAGTAATGGAAATATCATTAATGCAGGTGCATTAATAGAAGATGATAAAATGATTGGTTCAACTTTATATGTTGATTTTGAATCAGATGATGATTTAGATCAATGGTTAGAAAATGAACCATACGTAACTGGAAAAATATCGGATCTTGAAAAAATTCAAATCGTTCCAATTAAACTTCTTCCAAAAGATTAAAACTTAAATATAATTTTTTCTAATTTTACTGTAAAAGGATTCTCATGTTTGGAATCACAGATCTTTATTTATTTATTATTACAGGTTTACTTCTCAATATAACCCCTGGTGCAGATATGCTTTATATCTTAAGTAATACCTTTCAAAGAGGTTTTAAAACAGGGGTTGCTGCTACTATTGGGATTAGTACTGGGTGCTTATTTCATGTGTTTTTAGCTGTTATTGGATTAAGTGCACTGTTACAAACTTCTATTTTAGCATTTACTATTGTCAAATATACAGGTGTTGTTTATTTGTTTTACTTAGGTATCACGATGTTTTTAAAAACTAAAACTGTAAAAGAAGATACCCCTCTACTCACAAATGATAGTTTAAAAAAAATATTTTTAAACGGAGTATTGATTAACATCTTGAATCCCAAAATAGCCATATTTTTTATAACTTTTTTACCTCAATTTATTGATGTGAATTCACAAAACCAAAGCATAGGTTTATTGGTGCTTGGATTGGTCTTTATCTTTTTTGGAACCATTTCAAATATTGTTATTGCATACTTATCTTTGAAGATTTCGGACAGATTTTCTTATACGGGTTTATTTACTTCAATTTTGAAAAAAGTTGTAGGTACTTTATTTATTACTTTTGGTATTAAACTGGCTTTAGAACCCTAATGTAATAGCACGATTGAATAAAGATATTCATTTTTTTTTGATAGTTTTGAGTATCTTAATTGACTATAATAATATAAATAAAATATGAATGGATTATAATGAAAAAAATTGGAATGTTAGGTGGTATGTCGTGGGAGTCAACTCATACGTACTACAAACTCATAAATGAAGAAGTAAAATCAAAATTGGGTGGTCTTCATAGTGCTAAGATTATGCTTTCAAGTGTTGATTTTGATGAAATAGAAAAACTTCAGCATCTAGGAAATTGGGATAAATTGGCTCTAATATTGGCTCAAGAGGCAAAGGCAATTGAAGTTGGTCAAGCAGATTTTTTAATCATTTGCACCAATACTATGCATAAAGTTGCCCCATTTATTGAAAAAAATATCAATATACCCATTTTACATATAGCAGATGCTACAGCGTATCAGCTTCAAGACGATGGAATCAAAAAAGCAGCACTTCTAGGTACACGGTTTACTATGAGTGAAGATTTTTATAAACAAAGAGTAATCGATAATTTTGGAATTGATGTTATTGTTCCAAATGATGATGAACAAACACTTATCCATGACATTATTTACCAAGAGTTATGTTTGGGAAAAGTTGACGATAATTCGAGGGAAGTGTATAAAAAAATTATCAAACGATTAGAAGTAGAAGAGGGTGTTGAAGGTGTTATATTAGGGTGTACCGAGATTGCTATGTTAATTAAAGACAGTGATGTAGATATCTCGATTTATGATACCACACAACTTCATGCCACTGCTGCGGTTAAAAAAGCAATTTTAGTATAACAATAACAAAAAATAATTAGGGCTAGAATTTTTAGAAATCTAAGGGGAGTATTATTTTTGTAAAATATCCACTCTGAAAGGTTTTAAGAAATAAGAACTTTCGTCTTTGTTTGCAAAGCTAAGGTATTTTTCTTTAATTTGTTCTTCTAAAGCCTTATTGATATTATGGTTATTGTAACTTAGGTTCATGTGTTTAACTTTAAAATCTTCGAAGTTTTTATAAGATGATTCTTGATAAAAAAAAATTTCTTTAAATAATTTAATTTTATCTTGTTCTACAAAGTTTTTTATGGCTTCAAAGGCATTGACTCTAACTTGTTCTTCATCATGAAACATGGCTATTAGTTCATTTTGTTCTCCTTGAAATAATGGTTCACTAATATATGCCAAAGCACCTGGTTTAAGTACTCTTGCTACTTCTTCTAAAGCTTTGGTCATTAACTCTTTTGGAATATGATGAAAAGATTTAAACATAAAAATAGCATCTACACTGGAGTCCTCAAGTTGAATGTCTTGTGCTCCACATAATACAAACTCCACATTATCAAATTCTAACTTTAGGTTTTTTTCATGTTGAATGGAATCAACTTCATATGCAATTACTTTTCTATCAAATCCCGTTTGAGCAATTTTTTGTGTCATGGATGCAGCTCCACATCCAAGCTCTAAAATGACTTTATTATTTAGATTAAATGTTTCAACAATATAGTGTTCGTTAAAGGTTTGTGAGATGTCTTGTTTTAGTAGTTTCATGTTACTCATTTTATTTTATTTGCTATACCTATTGTATGAAATTATGCTGTTTAAGTTCTTAAAATCTAATACTCTATACATAGTATTGACAAACTATTATTAAATACAAAAAATATTACATCATTTTGACATATATATTGCTTACAATTTAAAAAATAAAAGGGATATTATAAAAAACATTAATGACTCTTATTTTTACAGCTTAGCTCGCTTCAATATTTAGAACTCAAGGATATGACAGAGTTCATAACATTGCAGAACTAGAGGTTACTTATTTATGGTGTGAAGTACTGAAAGTAGAAATCGATAAAGCGGAGCATTTTGTGAATAATGTTTCTTTAAAAGACAGTGAGTTTACAAAGGAAGATGTGCTTAGACTTTTAGGTGATTTTCTTATTGTAAATAAACTAGAATACAATGAAGTGATAGAATCTTTGAACTTAAGATTAGAGGAGTTAAAGATCACGCATAGAAATATAAAGTCTTCTTAAAACTATTAGGTATTTCTGGCAAAAATATTGGACTTTTAGATATAAATCCAAATATAATATACAAACGGAGTAAAATGAAATTTAGTTCAT
>ERZ724565.6-NODE-6-length-14853-cov-2.535991_pt1 | contig 14853 bp, 15 predicted proteins | sample MGYA00375859_ERZ724565 | MGnify/ENA primary metagenome ERZ724565 (study PRJEB28725, sample SAMN03264851) | marine sediment metagenome | biome: marine pelagic biome; feature: marine oligotrophic desert; material: marine snow | place: Pacific Ocean:North Pacific...
ATAAGCAGCTTCTTCTAGATCATAAATTTTTTGTAAATAGAGTTTTGCATTATGAATGGAGTTTAATTTATAATAAGCAATTCCAATGTTTAAAAAAGAAGGTATTTTTAAAAAAGCAGCTGTTTTTTTTAGTAACACAATTGCTTTTTCATATTCTTTTGATTCCAAGTATAATATAGCTTTGTTGAAGTCAACTTTTAAAGCAATATTTTCTTGATTTCTCTTCAACTTATCAAACTGAAAAAGAATTTCTGGTTCAGATTCGATGATTGGTTTTTCAATTGCAAACGAAGAGATTGAAAGAAAAAAAATAAAAAGTAATAATAATTTTATTCTTCTTACATGTATTGACACTTTTTACCTTTTGTTATGACATTGCAGACACTTGAGCATATAATTCCGCTGTTCTAGTTTCTAAGATTTCAACTTTATGTTTTAACTCAGAATTTTCTAATCTCATAGTTTGTAAATCGTCCCGTGCCACTTTTAAATTATCTTGACTAACATCAATAGCGCGTACACTACCTTTAACTTGTTTATCATATTTTCCAATTAATTCTTTTAAATTGACATTATCATCTTGAACCATGTTTTTTTCTTCATTGACTTTTCGATATAGAGATTTATATACATTTGCACTTGAAAAAAAATACATCAACAAAACACCCGTGATTATGAGTAATAACATATTTTCCAAATTTTTCCCCAGAAAAATACATAGACTTTACACCTATGTATTTTATTAAAAATTATCTTTTTAGATTAATAAGTGTATTTAAAAGTTCATCAGCAGATGTGATTGATTTTGCATTTGCTTCAAAAGCTCTTTGAAATACCATTAAGTTTACCAAACTCTCACTTAAATCCGCTTCACTTAACTCCAGCGTTCCACCTTCAATCGTTGCAGCTTTTGCATTATTGAGGTTATAAATTGGATCACCTGATTCATTCGTTTTTGCCAATAAGTTATTTCCTGAAGGATCTAGCCCTCTATTATTGTTAAACATAGCAACGGCAATTTGACCAATGGCAAAATCAGCACCATCTTGTTTCATAGTAATCAGTCCTGTTGCATCAACGCTAAACTCACCAAAGGCACTATCTGAAATACCTAAAGTATCAAGTCTAAGTTGTAAAGAACCTCTTGAAGCTGTTTGATCAACTGCTGTTACCATTTCTAGAAGTTCAGCTCCTGCACCTTCACGCCCAGATAAAGATGAACTTTTTTCAACAGCAGTTCCTGTAGCAACAACCAAGGGATTGGTTCCTGGTGTCCCATCTAATGTTGTACCTGCAGCTTTAGTAAGAACTAAACTACCAGAAGAATTTGAAGCAACAATCCCTGAAGCAGAAACAACTGAATTAGCATTAATAGCAGCAACCAATGCATCCATATCAGCAGGAGCAGTTATCGTAAAAGGTCCACCTTGTAGAGCAGTTGGAATGAATGTACCATCACTTAATTCAGTTTGAAACTTAAAGTCTCTTATCCCATCAGGAAAAGCAAGTGGTGTATTCGAAAAAGTTAAGACTGTTCCATCCACACCTTCTGCTGCTACACCCAATGTTGCAGGGGCAGTATCACTGACTAATGCACCTGAAAATTCCACATCAGCATTAAAATCTTTTGTTCTAATAACCAAGGTATTGTTGATATTAGCAGCTTCTAAATAAGTTGAAAATGCTGCAGTGCCAGAAGTACCATTTAAAGTTGCAACCATATCATCAATACTTGTGACATCATTCATTGGAACCTGAGTAAGTGGTACATTAACTTTTGATGCTGAATCATATACCGTCGCATTATACGTGAAGTCCTTTGACGTTGATAATAATGTTGCATTACCAAGAGTTCCAAGTTCAGCACTTGTATATACATCTGTCTGTTTCCCCGCAACCCCTAAAGCCAAGGCATCACGCGCAGATTCAACAGCACCCTTTCCTGTACCTACTACTACTGCAGTCCCTTGAGTATTCACATCAACCACTACACCCTGAGTTATTGTCGAACCAGAAACTGTAGCCAACTCCGAAATTGTAAATGCCATTCCAGGAATAATTGATTCTATTTTCATCATTCCTTTATTAACTGCAGCTGTATTGGTGGTTTCAGCCCAAGCTGCAACAGCAGCAATACCAGCAGTACCAGCAACTCCTGCCGTTGCAGTTGTTGCTGTTGCATTATTAGTCATAGTAGCTTTAAAACCAGGCACTTTTGAAATCTCATCAGCCAACTTTTTAATGGTTGTTTCGTAATCCGTATCCCAAGATACAGCATATTTTACGCTATCAAGGTAAATATAAGCTTCATCACCATCTTTTGTCATACCACTACCTTGGTTAGCGAAGTCAATAAAAGTCACTTGCGCAGTTGAAGTTGAAGATGCCCCATCTGGATCTTCACTTAAATTTTGTACCATAGAAGAATAATTTTTGATCAACTCTTCCACATCAGATACTTTATTTGCTTTTGACTTTAAACCTGCCCCCGTATAAATTGTTGTATTATCTGCTTTTGCTGTTAAAGTATAATCAGTAGTTTTAGCAGAATATGTCTCAACATAATTTGAATGTTTAACTACTTTTGATGTTACTAATTTTGTGTAATCAGAATTATAAAAAGTTACATTAGGGTTGGTACTTTTTATATCCGTACCTGTATCAATATCACGCATAGACCAGCCTTGGACTTCATTACCCATGGTATCTTGAAAGTTACCATTTTCTCCCATTCTAAAATTACCAGCTCTCGTATAAAAAATTTCAGCAGATCCTGTTGAATTGGCTTCAGCCATTGCAAAAAATCCATTTCCAGATAATGCCAAGTCATAATTCACTCCAGTAACTTTTAGGTTACCTTGCGTATAAATTTTCTCTGCATCGGTTATTTTTGAACCTTTACCAATTTTGTCTTGATACATTTGATCCGCGAAAGAGATTCTAGATGATTTATAACCTACTGTATTAACATTTGCGATATTATGTGCCTCATTATCTAATGCAGTTTGCTGTGCAGCTAAACCACTAATTCCTGTCCAAAGTGCGCCAATCATAATATATCCTTTATATTTACAAAATAGTCAGTCTATTTTAAAAGACAATCTACTTTTATTTTTAATTTTATTCACATTTCAAGTTTCATTTTATGAAAACTGAAATTTAAATAAAGATTTTCGACCTGAGTAGTTATCTACTCAAGCTATTTCTTAAGACTAATGGCTATGTTTAAAAACTCATCTGCTGCTGAAAAAAGTTTTGAGTTAGCTTCAAAAGCTCTTTGGTAAACCATCAAGTTTACTAATCCCTCAGATAGTTGAGAGTTACTTAATTCTAAGGTATTAGATAAAACAGAAGTGATTCCTGCCATACTAACAGCTGTTCCAGCATCAGCAGTTACAGCGTACGCATTATCACCAATAGCATCTAGTTCTTCTTGATCAGTAAAAGCAGCAACTGTAACTTTACCAACTAAGAATTTATTTTCGCCTTGTTTTAAATACAATACTCCATTGTCAATTTCAGGTTCCCCAAATTGGTTTGCAGAAATATTCAAAGTATCTAGTTTCATTTGTATATTTGTAAATGTTAAAGAAGCTTCTGTTGTTAAATCTAAGGTATTGACCATATTAATAAAATCACCACCTGCACGCTGAATAGAAGTAGATAAAGCGGCTTGCATGGCAGCTACATTTGCAAGCCCGGATCCAGAAACAGAAGCGGTAGTTGTGGTTACATTAAAAGTAGCATTATTAATTTTTGCACTTCCTATAGACAAATCACTACCTGGGATTAAAGAGGTAATTGTAATATTTCCTGCAGTATCAGCAACTGCATCATATCCTTGAATACTTGAGAGTTTATCTGCAAACATATTCATGGTTGTTTGAGCATCAGTATCAAACTCCTGACGAAAAGAATTTCCATTTACAAGCACTTCTATATAATCGCCCGATTGTGTTAAATCTGTTGCAAATGAAGCAAAAGCAATAGAATCAATTTGAGCCACAGGAGATGTACCTGCAACTGGGCTGGAAGAATATGAAGATAAGGCACTATTATATGCTGTTGTCAAAGCAATTGCATCAGAAATTTTTGCACTTGCTGTTTTGTAAGTACTTCCAGAAATACCACCTGATACTGCTGTTTGAACATAATCAGTTGACTTTGCATTGATGGTTTTAATTTCATTTTGAGTTTCAATTACTTGAGAAGATATAGTCTCAGTAAAGGGATAAGACATTACATTAACCGTAGCATGAGTGGAACTAACTGTAGGTGTTGTTCCTACACTTAAACCTTGTACCTTAAATCCATTTGCAGTTTGTAAAGTTCCATCATTACCAATTCTAAAGTTTCCTGCACGTGTATATAAAGTTACATCTTTGTTGGCATCATAAACAGTAAAAAAACCTTTTCCATTAACAGCTAAATCGTAATCAGCACCTGTGAGCTTAAAGTCACCTTGTCCAAAATCTTTTGTTACAATTCCTGCTTGAGTACCTTTCCCAAAACCATTGGTATAAGCTTGGTCAGCAAAAGAAACTGTATCAGCTTTATACCCAACAGTATTAATATTTGCAACATTATTTGACTCTGAGGTTAAAGCATTTTGATAGGCATTCATTCCTGAAATACCATTCCATAAAGCTGGCATCATGATAAAATCCTTAGTAAACTTTAGTTACATCATTATAACTAATAGTTGTAGTGGTATCTGAATAAACAAAATCAGTACCTTTATATTGATACTCTTCCCCTTCAGCTTTAGTAACAACATCACCATTTGCATTTTTAACAGAAACTATACCTTTGCTATCACTTACTATTCTTCCTTTATCGTCAAGGGTTAAGAACTCATCAAGTTTGTCACCATTACCATCAAATACTTGCCCATTTGAATCAAAATTCAAATGAGTATTTGTCGTAGGATTTAAAACCATATCTTTAATCCCAATAATTTCTTGTGCATTTAAATAGACATCTCCATTTTTAAGTTCAACTGTATTTACTTTATACGATTTTAAAGAGCCATCATCATTTTTTTGACCATTTTCAATGGTTCTTCCCATAACATTTGTGGCACTAGAAAGTGATGTTTGAGCAAAAGATGTTTGAAGAGCTTTCATTGCATTTGCCATTTCTAAGTTGGTCTCAATGGAAGACATTTTTAACTGAGAATCCATCATAGAAGCTGAATCCATTGGTTTGGTTGGATCTTGATATTTTAATTCTGTTAACATCAACTTTAAAAAGTCGTCATTTGTTAAAGTATCATTACTTACTCCCGTAGTATAACTATTTCCATATTGATCTGTAGCACTTGAAGTTTTTACATTATCTACTGCCATGATATACTCCTATATTAATTTTTCATCAAAAAAGTATCGAACAACATTATCTGAATCCATTGAATCTTGCAATCTAACTGCTAGTTTTTCTTCAATAACAATAATGTCTCCAGTACCCACAATTCTAGTATTCACAAAAATATCTCCACCTGCCCCTGCATTTTTATCCAGAGATAATATGTCACCTTCACTAAGATTTAGGAATTCTTTAATAGTAATATCAGAGCTTCCCAACATAACATCAACAGTGATTTGTGTGTCTACAAGTAAATCATAGTCTCTTTCGCTTATTTCCATTTTCACGCTTTATAATGAATTTTATATTTAAGATTAGTATATCATAAAGAATTTTGAGATCTATGGAAATAAATAATATTTTGGGTGTATTTATAACAAATAGAAATATTTTAATCTAGTATTAAAAAATGGCTAGTATTAGATAACGTGATCTAAAGATTCTAACATAGAATTTACTTTTGAATCAATATTTCCATCAAAGTTGCCCAAATCGCTTGCAATCACTACACCACCAGCTGTGACATTTATGTCCTCATGAAGTTCTATAAATGATTCTAAGTTTAATTCATCTTTTAAAATCACATAATCTTTGGGGTTAAGATGTATGCTTATTTTTGAAGCAGTTTTAATTTTGCTTAGTAAATTAATTATTGTTTCTTTTGCAATATTTGCAGAATTACTAGATACTTCCAAACCAATTATTTTTTTAGCAATTGACATGGAGGTTTTTAATATTTTAGTTTCCATTTGAAAAGTTGCTTGTTCAAAAAAAGATGCATAATGTTTCAAGTCCTTGATAGCTTCAACAACTTGTCTATCAATGTCTCTTCCTGATACTCCATTATTTTCTATATTGGTAATTTTTAAATCTAAAGTTGCAAATTGCGTTTGTAACTTTTGAAGCTCACCTAATACAGGGTCAACATTTCCATTAATATTGGTCTCATTTAACTTTGCAACATTTTTCATTTTTTGATTTTGGTTAGAAACATTTCCACCTGAAAAAGTTCCAAGCTCATAACTTTGAATTTCTTCTTGATTATTAGCTTTAACTATTGTTGCATTTGAATACACATTATTGTTAGCCATTATTCTTCTTCCATTTCTCTATCAATTACACCCTCTTCTATAAGTTTCTGTGCAACATCCAGCATTTTTCTTTGTGCAGCTTCAATGTCTTTAATTTTAACTTTTGTCAGCATTTCAAATTCTTCTTTAAACCTATCTCGAGCCCTTTGACTCATTGAAGATGTTACATTGTCCATATCTTCTTCAGCTGCATTTTTCATTGCAACTGCAACATCTCCTGTATCAACATTTTGAAGTACTTTCATAATATACTCAGGGTCCAATTTAAGTAAATCTTCAAATACAAACATATTCTCTTTGATTTTAGTTGCCAAGGAAGTATCAATGCCATTAATATTTTTTAAGATATCTTGAGATTTAGGTCCAAGTCTGTTTAACATATCTGCCACAACTTTAACTCCACCAACATCTACAATAGAGGATAATAAGGATTCAAGCTTTTTCTCCAGTACCACAGAAATAGTTCGTACAACATCAGGAGACACATCTTTAATCGTAGCCATTTGCATAGTTACTTTTACCTTAATGTCTTCTTCTAATTGTACCAATACTTCAGCTGCATGAACAGCATCCATGTGTGCCAATACAACAGCAATAGTCTGAGGAGATTCATCTTTAATAAAATCTGAGAGTTGTTTTGGATTAATTGCATCAAGATAAGAAAATGCTTGAGAAGCAAGCTTAATCCGAGATAATTTAGCTAATACAGCATCTGCTTCACCTTTTCCTAAAGATTTATATAAAATATCTTTTGCATATTCATATCCACCTGAACTGATGAAACCTTTAGATCTAGTAAATAGGTGAAATTCATCCAAAACAGCAAGAGAAACTTCTTTATCAATTGAACTAATATGAGTAATAGCAGTGGTAATATCTTCTACAAGGTTTTTTTGCATGTGTTGGAAGACTTTTACAGTAGCTTCTTCCCCAATTAATACACAAAAATGAGCAACGCGCTCAATCATTGACATACCTTTTAAAAGTTCTTTATTATCACCAGCTTTCTTGTCTTTAGCCATTCATATCCCTATCAAGCTTTAAATTTTGTGTCACCCTCAGATAATAACAATTCTAACATATTTGCTATTTCATGAGGGCTATCATTTATTTCTTTATCAAGTTCTTCAATTAGAACTTCATACTTAGCTGCACCTTCTTCATCTAAACCTTCAATATTGTTCATGATTTGACTTTTAATTTTAGCTTTTAATCTACCATGAGCAGTACCCGTATCAAATTCATGAGCAAACTCATCTAAAAAACTCATATCAACTTCTGCCTCATCCCCAGTAGGTTTTTTTGCTTTAACTGTATCATTTAAAATAACAACCTCATGATTGGCGATAAACTTTTTATAGAATACAAATAATAAAACTGCAGCAATTAGATATTGAATATATTCTCCAAAATCTCTGATAATTGATTTAATCATAGCAATATTATCTGTTCCATCATCAGAGACAACTTCAACTGTTTGTCCATTTTCAGTAACAGTAGTGCTAGCAATACCAGCAGACTGTGAACCACCTAAGAAGATAAAATCTTTAACAGTAATTTTATCCCCCCGCTTATCAACAAAGCCAACTGCTTCTTGAACGATTTCTCTTACAGATAGTAAAAACTCTTCTTTATTTTGTAAGTCTTTCAATACAGTTGAATCAAAAGTAACAGCAGCTGAAACTTTTTTAATTGTAGCGTAAGCATTATCTTTTTGATTAATTATTTTCTTTGATATTTCATAGTTGGTTGTATTTTTAGTATTTTCACTGGAACTTTTACTGGCTCCTTGACTACTTGAACCACTTGGGTCCTCAATATTACTCTGAACACCAACTATTCCGGCACCTTGCTTGTCATTGTTTGAGCCAGTGGATGAACTTTCACTTGTTTGCTGACTTCTAATGGTCCCCTCAGGATCAAATATCTCTTCTTGTATTTCTTGTTTAACGTAACTTAAATCAACAGTAACTCGTGCTACAACCCTATCTTGACCAATGATTGGTTCAAGTAATGAAATAATTTTAGTTTCAAATTCTTGTTCTAACTTTTTTTTGAATTTATTTTGTTTTGAAAATTTCAAATTATCAATATCATCAACAGAATGTTCCAATAAACTCCCATCTTGATCAATAAGATTAATATTCTCTGGATCTAGATTGGATACAGCAGATCCGATAAAATTCTTAATTCCATTAATTTGTTTTTGAGTTAAAAAAACTCCAGGTTTAACTGTTAAAACTGCTGATGCAGTGGTCACTGTTTTTCTTTGAGTAAAAATTGTATCTTTGGGAATAGCAATTTTTACAGAGGCTCTTAATACTCCTGAAAGTGATTCTAAGGATCTTGATAGTTCACCTTCTAACGCTCTTAAGTATTTTACTTTATTTTCAAAGTTAGTCGTACCCAATGAGGATTTTTCAAAAATTTCCCAACCACTATGTTTGCTTGTGGCAGCATCAGAAGTAACAAGTTTTATTTTAGCAATATTAACAAACTCCTTACTGGTTTTCAATGTAAGATTATTCCCACTACCAATAACAGAAAAAGGAACCCCGGAGGTTTCAAGTTCACTACTTGCTAGTAATACTTGATTTTTAGTTAAATTTGAAGCAATCGTATAGTTTAATTTCTCTTCTTGTGCTTTTAAATTAGAATAAACTAAGAGTCCTACAAGCAACACAAAAAGAAGGGAAAATCCTCCAATAATAACAGCTCTTTGTGCAGCATTTAAATTATTTACAAACTTAAAAAGTTGATCCATTTATATTTTTATCCTAGTTAATTTTTTGCAGAAGATTCAATCATACTTTTGAAAAACCTTGAATCTTTTTTAATTGCCGATTGTATTGCATGAAATTCGGTCCTATTTTTTGACATTTCGCTTATTTGTTGATCAACAGAAACGTTGTTCCCATCATTTTGCTCTTGTAAGTTTTGTACTTCTACTAAAGTAGATTTAGATTTATTGTTCATTTCAGTCTGAATTCTCATGTGATTATGATGGGTCACATTTAATTTTAAATCACTATTCGTTTTGGCTAATTTAAGTTCATTTTCAAAAACCAATTCTTTTGTTTTGTAGTTTGGAGTATTAATATTAGCAATATTACTAGTTATAACTTTTTGCCGCTCAGCGGTGTGACTTAGACGTTGAAACAATAAACTTGATACATTACTTGCGTGCATAATTACTCACCTTATCCTCGTCCAAGTTTTTCTATGAGTGATTTACTCATTTCTCCAATAGATTCAATTGCTTTTTGAGATTGGGCAAATCTTCTATGAGCTTCTATTAATGATACCATAGTATGTACGGAGTTTACATTAGAACCTTCAATGGAACTTTGTAAAACGTAATCTTCATTACCCGCAATATTTTCTATTTTTTCATTATTTAGAATTCGGTAGGTATTATTTCCAATTCTCTCTAAGTTTGTATAATCTGCTTTGACAACAGCCACAAAAACTCCAAATCCATCTTCTGTTGCTATGGGATCACCATCAGCATTTAGAACTTCCATTCCAGATCCATTTACCAATAAACCTTCTAATTTATGAAAAGCACCATCTCGAGTGAGTAAGGTTTCACCGTTCTCACCTCTTATTTTGAAAAAAACATCTTTTTTAACAATTGCAAAGTCCAAAGGATTGGATGTTGGTTTGACTGGACCTTGAGCAGTATTTATAAACTTGTTGTCTATTTTTGGTATGGTATTTAATACAGTATTTACTTTACTGGCTTGGGTATTGCTCTTTTCAGCTTTATTTAGGTAATTGTTAAAGGAACCTTCACTTAGTCCTTCTTCCTTAAATCCGTGAGTATTAGAATTTGCCAAGTTATTGGAAATCAAATCAAGTCTATTAATTTGATTAATCATAGCTGCAGCTAATGGGTATGTACCTTGGTTCATCTCTTTTCTCCTTTTAACTAATTGCCAAACTCAGCAATTAAAGCATCTAAATCTTGTTCATCAACTAAGTTACTGTTAACATCTCCATGAATATGTTTAGCAGTTGCTACATCATGATAATCAGTTTCATCTTCAAATAAATTATTTAGATAAGTTGAAAGTTTTTTTATCACAGACATAACTCGTTCTATTTTTTGTCTATTAATATCGTGAAATTGCATTAATTCCATAGCTTCGAAAAGTTGAGAATTTTCAGCATTTGTTTTATTTATAATATCTTGTGGAACCGCTTGTAAAGATTGAGCAAGTTCCAAATTAGACTTAAACGAAGATATATTTGGAAATTTTTTGCTTAATGAGTCTAAAAGAACTATTTGTTTTGCTAAAAATTCGTCCATTTGTTTGGAGCTTTTTTGTATTTCATTGTTTTCGTCTAAAATGAAACTAAGAACATCAAAAATTTTAGAAGCTTTTTCTTCCCTGTCCGTTGCCACTTCACTTAATTGATTAACAACTTTTGTATTTTTTTCAACAGGGAAAGGGAAAACCCCTTGATCAATTTGACCATCTGTCCAATCTTTTGCAATTGCCTCTTTTTCAGGTTCACTTTGAATTGATTCAGTAGGAACTTCAGCATTTGCTTCTTGAGTAACAGCTGCTGCAGGAGTTTCAGGTGTAGTTTCATCCATTCCGTTTATACTTGCCAATATATCATCAATATTTTCATTTTCATCAGCTTGAGTTTCAGAACTTTCCTCTTCAATACTATTAATTAATTCATCGATATTCTCACTAGAAACAGTATCATCAGTAGAATCTTCTTGTGGCTCTTCAGAAGGAACATCTGTTTGTGCAATTAATTCAGTGATATCATCTTCTGACATACTCGTATTATCTTCTTCAATTGCTGGTTCTGATTCTGATTCTTGTTCTTGAACTTCTGGCGCTGGAGATTCATCTTCTTGGATATCCAACCCACTCATCAACGCTTCTATTTCTTCTTGACTCATACTCATAATTAGACCTTTTTATATCTTTAACAAATATTTTATTATTTCTTTAATACACCGTCAAGTTTTTCTTTTAGTATTTCCGCACTAAAAGGTTTAACAATATAATTATTTACACCAGCCTTAAGTGCAGTGATAACTTCACCTTTACCACCTTCAGTTGTAATCATAATAATAGGGACCTTTTGATGATTGCCACTAGAACGTACCTTTTGAACCAATTCCAATCCATTCATATTTGGCATATTCCAGTCAGTTAAAATAATATCGTATTGGCTTTCACCTAAGATTTTCCATGCTTTAACCCCGTCTTCCGCTTCATCAAAATCATCTTTTGAAAAACCTAGTTGCATTACTACATTACCAATAATTCTTCTCATAGTAGAGCTATCATCAACAATTAGAATTTTCATATTACACCTTTTATATTATAGTTTAGCTTCATTATAATTAATTTGTTTTAAAGATATACTTAATATTTACAAATATATGTGCATTCATAGATATAAATTATTTTATGCAAAAATTTATTATAGCTGTTTCTTTAATCTAAATTTAAAAGTTCTTTAATTATAATCATATAAACGTTATAATTATATGTATAAAAGGATATGCTATGATAAGAGGTCTATACACTGCGGCAACGGGAATGAATGCTCAACAACACCAAATTGATGTTACTTCTAATAATATTGCCAATGTAAATACATATGCATACAAAAGAGATAGAGCTGAATTTTCTGATTTGCTGTATGAATCTCTTTCCTTTACTGCGGGTAAAACATCAGAAAGTACTAGAAATCCAACAGGACTTCATGTTGGTATGGGTGTTAGACTAACGGGTATTCAAAAAGAGTTTTTACAAGGAAACTTAAAAGAAACTGGGAATGAGCTGGATTTGGCAATTGAAGGTAAAGGTTTTTTTAAAATAACACTACCAAGTGGAGAGGAATCATTTACAAGAAATGGTGCATTTAAACTTGATGATGAAGGTGCTATGGTCAATGGTGCAGGATATAGACTTAATCCAGAAATTATTATTCCAACAACAGTAATTGATGTATCAATATCTGAAAATGGATTAGTAACTGCACTTAATCCACAAACAGGTGCCACAGAGACCTTTGGAACAATAACAATAACAACTTTTATCAATCCATCAGGTCTAGCTCCTACGGGTACTTCTCTTTACACTGAAACAGAAGCTTCGGGTGCTGGAGTTGAAGGAAATCCTGGGGATGATGCATTAGGTAAATTAAAACAAGGTTCATTAGAGTCTTCAAATGTAAAACTAGTGAATGAAATGGTTGATTTAATTACAGCGCAAAGAGCTTATGAATCTAACTCAAAAGCAATTTCGGCAACTGATGAAATGTTAGATATTGTCAATAGATTAAAAAGATAGATAAATAATAGATGAATTTAGATGAGTTGAAAAAAATAAGGAAAGAAAACTTTCTTTCCCATAAAAAGAAAAAAAGAGAGTACTATTTAAGAAAAAAATTCGAAAAAAGATCTCAAGAAAGTAAATCTTTATCCATTAATTACGAAGATGAATTAAGTGGTGATAACTTTTTTGCAAAAATCAAAGAAATAGCAAAAAAACAAAAAGAACATGTTGACAGTAGAAAAGAACAAATTGTTGCCAAACTTCAAGAATATAAACTTAAGAAACAAGAATATTATCAAGAAAATAAAAATAAACGTCTAGAATATGACAAAGCATATAGAGAAGAAAAAAAAGAAGAACTAAAAGAATATCGAAAAAGATATTATGAAGAAAATAAAGATAAAATTTTAAAAAAACAAAAAGAAGCAAGAAAAATAAAGAGTTCAAATGACAAATGAGAAAGAAGAAGAATCTATTGAAGGCTTGGAGATTGAAAGCTCTGATGCAAACGTTGAAGTAGAACAATCTCAAGAAGAACTTGCAACTCAAGATGAACAAGATAAAGAGGATGTTCCCCAAAATGATCAAAAGGAAGACTCCTCAGGCTCGGATGATGATAGTGATTTAATTCAAGGTACACTTTCAAAAAAGAAAAAGATTATACTTACAGCTGCAAGTGTTTCAGGCTTAATAATTATAATAACAATACTCTTATATCTATTTGGCTTTTTTGACTCCGAACCAGTTAAAGTTGAAGAAGTTAACGCAGTCAAAGCAAAAGAAATAATAGTTAATCCTCCCAAAAAAAAATATACCTTTAAAATTGAAGATATTAATAAAAAACGACTCAATAGAAAGCTTGCTCTTCTCACAAGAGATGAGATTATTGAATTAGATAAACCCGAAGATGAAATCATTGTAAAAAATGTCATTCAAAAAGCAGTTACCCAAAAAAAAGGTACAAAAATTGCAGAAACTGAAAGCAACAATATGGATAAAAATAATATATCCGAAGCACTAACACAGGTGGAAGAAACAGTAATTGCTGAGACTGAAAAAACAATGCCAGTAAAAATATCTAAAGATGAAATGAAAACATCAGTAAAAGAAGAAATCGTAACCAGTCATACTCAAAAAAAAATGGATACTATGGATAAATCTGTTATATTTAAAAAAGAAGAAATAGTTCCAAATAAAGATGTAGAATTTGAAACTGTAATAAAAGACAAAATATTGGTAGAAGAAATTATAGATAATAACGTTAAGGGGAATACTACAGAGACAACTCCAACAGAAGTAGATCATACGGTTCAAATTGAAGCTTTAGAAATAAATATGACTGAAAAACCCATGAATGAAGAAGTTATGGGTAAAAATAAGGATATACTTACTAACTTAGAAGAAATAATGGCTGCAGAAATGAATGATAGTCATATAACTAATGGTAAAAATCCAGTTCAAGAAGAAATAAAAGACCCAGAATTAACACAAAAAAGTTTTTTAATGTTTGCCCAAGTAGCAACCATCAAAACAAAACTCTATCTTTCTTTTTTACAAAAAATTAATAAAATTGAAAAAAGAATTTCTGTTTGTAGAAATGATATAAATCATATAGAGATATTTGTGGGTCCTTTTACTAATGAAGAAGAAAGAAACCTTGTGTTAAATAAAATCAATAACTCTCTTGTTAATGATGCATTTGCAATAGATTTTACACAGAATGAATTTGATAAGAGATGCAAGCTCTAGCTATTTTCTAATATAGCCATACAATCTTGCGTATAAATAGTTTTTTTTCTAATCTCAACACTTTGTATATATAAATCAATATAAGGTATTAAAAAGGTATTTGGAAGTCCTTCTTTAACCAGAGATTCATTTGTAGTTATCTCCAAGTAGTCACTAGTTGGATATCTATGGATATCTTTTACAATACCAAGTTTTTTAGAGTCCTCAATGATTTCAGACCCCATTATGTCAAACCAAAAAAATTCTTTTTCTTTTAAATTACAATCTTCTCGTGTTTGTTCAATGGAAGAATATAAAAGCTGATTTACAAGTTTTTTAGCATCATCAATTGAGTC
>ERZ724565.7-NODE-7-length-14347-cov-10.164557_pt1 | contig 14347 bp, 1 predicted proteins | sample MGYA00375859_ERZ724565 | MGnify/ENA primary metagenome ERZ724565 (study PRJEB28725, sample SAMN03264851) | marine sediment metagenome | biome: marine pelagic biome; feature: marine oligotrophic desert; material: marine snow | place: Pacific Ocean:North Pacific...
TAAATATATAGTAAAAAATTATTTTAATTTAGAAAAAGTCATATTTGTGTCACTTTTATGTGAAATAATTTTTAAATGTGATTTATTTGTGATAAAAAGAATGCTTAAGAGTACAGAAGCAGATGTTTTGGAACAAAAAGACAATCAAACAAAAAATAAATAGTAAAAGTGAATAGTTAAGATTTTGTAAAAGAATGAATTAAAAAGAGGAGTATATCATGGCAGCAGTAGTAAGGTTTTTTGAGAAAGTTGTTCAAACAGTAGGTTATTTTTTCACAGGTACATATGAAGGAACAGAAGGAAACGACAATATTGTTGCTGCTTCATTAAACCTTGGATGGGGAGATGGAATAAAAACAAAAGGTGGAGATGATACTGTCACTGCTGCTGCTTTTAATCTTAAGGTCAAAGATACCTGGGGTAACTTAACCGTTTATGGAGCAGGGGGATATGCCGAGCTTTATAAATCTGGAAATGGGAATTTAACTTTTTATGGAGCTGCTGGTGGATTAAAGCTTGAACATACAGGTGAGAGTGGGAATTTAAATTTAGGTGCAGTTGCAGTTTCTAGTACAGCACTCAGACGTGGAGAATCAGGAAATCTTACTGCTGGTTCACTTGCAGCGCATACTTCGTTTAAGTTATTTACAAGAACTGGAAATCTAAAGTTTACGGGAGCCTCTTTATATTTAAATGTAGAAAGAAGAAGTAGGGGATTGGCAAACTCTAGTGGTAATGTTGAAATTAATGGCGCTGGTGCTTGGGCAAAAGCATACAGTGATGTAGACTATGGAAATATGACAGGATTTACTATTGCTGGAAATGGTGTCTTTAAACGCTTTGGAAAAAGTTCAAACGTTGACTTAACACTTGTTGGAATTAATAATGAAGTTTATCATCACTCTACTACTGGAAATACAAAAGTTATCGCTGTTGGTGGAAGAAATTATATTGAGAAAAAAGGTCGAGAAGCTGGCGATCACTCAAGAGGAGATTTAAATGCAACTGTGGCAGGACTTCGAAATAATATAATACATGTAACACGACATGGAAATATCACCGTAACAGGGGCTGCTATTAGCTCTAAAATCACCCGAATAGGTGAAAGTGGAAATGCCACTATAACTGGACTTGGTATTGATAATGAAATCAATATAAAAATGAAAAGAGGTCATTTAGACTTTATAGGAGCAGCAGCTTCAAATAGAATAAGTATTAGTGGATACAAGAACAGTTCTGCAGATAGTAGAATACTATCTGTAGAAAGTACAGGTGCATATATTATAGATGGATTAAAATATACAATAGTACTGTCAGATGATTTTAAAAGTGGAGATAGTATTTGGGCAAAATTTAAAGATGGAGAATACATAAAAGGAGTCAAATTAAGAGTCGAACTTACTGATAGTAAAATTACAACAACTGCAATTCAAGCCAAATATGTAACAAGTGATGATATGGAATTTGATTTTGAAACAGGAGGAAACTATGTATCTGTGGCAAATTCAAAAACAGCAGCGGGATATGGATTGAAAAACTTTTCCTATAATGGAGTTTCCGTATCTGGTGTAATTGGAAATGGAAATGCTGTAAAATTTCAATATATTTTAATAAAAAAAGATACCAGCAATCTAAGCGGTGATGATTCAACAATAAACTTTAGTGAAATAAATATAAAATCAAATGGACAAGATATAAGTCATCGTGTGCAAAACACAACAATGTCATCTTTATATTCAAGCAGTTATAACGTAAATAATCTATATGACAATAGTGATAGTTTTGCACATACTGCTGATGGGAAAAATCAATGGATACAAGTAAAATTAGACCAAGCATATAGTATAGATGAACTAGAAATAATAGGTAGAAATGGATTCGACGCACGACTGAAAAACATAAGCGTTTATTTTGGAAATGAAGACTTATCTAATAAAAATGAAAATGAGTTAACAAATGGTGATATAGAAGGTTTTAATGATATATCTTTTAATGGTAGAAACGGAAAAGTTCTTTCCCCTTCTTTCCAAGATAAAAGTATTTTGATTGATAAGGTGTCTTTTTTTGAACAAAATAGAGAGATAAGTTTTGTAGGTACCTTGCTAGGTGGTGAGTCAGAGACAAGAACAGTATTATTAAAAGAAGGTTTTAAATCAGGTGATACTGTTTGGGCAAAATGGAAAGACAGTGATGAGGATTTAGCAGGTGTTAAGTTAAAACTAGAAGAAACAAGTTCAGGGATCAAAGTTCAAATGCTTGAAGGGAAATATACGCGTTTTACAGAAGACAATCTTAAGAATTTTAATTTTGATACATTTGGAACTCCTCGTGGATTAACAAATGTTACTTCAGAAAGAAAGTATGGAATAAAAGATTTTTCAATTGCTGGTAGAAAATTAGTCGGACATGTATCTCTTGGAACTACAGGTTCTCACATGGATATTGATAGAAATGCTATTGCTTCAATGGATGAAAATTACTCTTCAAATATTAAATTGGTTGGATTGTATAATAAGGTGTCTCATACAACTGAAGGTGGTGATATCACAGTATCTGGAGGGGGCGGATATTCTGAAATTTCTAGAGTCGCTAAACAATCAAACTTAACTGCAAATTTATTAGGGCTTGCAAATGTTGTTTCTTTAAATTCCAATAGTGGAAACTTCACCTTTAATGGTGCAGGTGCAGCGAATGTTTTAACAAATAACTCTGCAAATGGAAGTACCAATATAATTGCAGCTGGAGTTGGAAATAGTTTAAGCAGAACAGGTAATGGAGATGGTGATGTTGTCATGGTTGGTGGTGGAAACCATATCAACTGGAATGGGGTAGGAAATCTAAAAGCAAAATTAGGCGGACTTACTATAAATCACCTCACCAGAAGAGGTGATGGAAATAATGAATTTATTTTACTAGGACTAGTGGGAAATATAGCCAATATCTATGGAAATGGAAATATTACCCTAGGTGGTTTAGGACTTGTAAATGTCATTAAAAAAGAAGGTAATGGCGATGCTACTATTGTTTTAGTAGGTGGAGCAAATATCTATCACCAAAAAGGAAATGGAAATATAAAAGCCTTCATGTTAGGTGGAGCGAATGTTCTGCTTAAAAGAAATGATGGAGGAAATATTTATGCCCTAATGGCTGGTGGTGTTAACTATATCGGACAAACAGGATCTGGGAATTTATATGCAGGAATGTTAGGTGGAGCCAATGTTATTACCAAATTTGGAACAGGAGATGCTTATGCCTTAATGGCAGGTGGGTTAAATGTTCTCGTTCAAGTAGGAAATGGTAAAACAGCAGCTGTTATGTATGGTGGATTAAATGTTCTTACCAAAATAGGAAATGGCTTAACTATTGGAGTTTTATTTGGTGCAGCCAATGTCTTTACCCATGTAGGTAATGGTAATACAATAGGAGTGATGATAGGTGGGGCCAATATCTTTACTAAAGTAGGAGGCGTTAAAGGAGATTTAACCCTTGCAGTGATGATTGGTGCTGGAAATATCTTTACCCATAAAGGAAATGGACATAGTATTGCTTTAATGGCAGGTGGGATTAATGTCTTCACCAAAATTGGTGGACAAGTAAATGGAGCTGGACTTGCAGATGATGATTTAACCATTGCAGCCATGTACTCAGCAGGAAATATCTTTACCCATATCGGACATGGTACAACTGCTGCTTTAATGGTAGGAACTGGAAATGTACTTACCAAAGTAGGAAATGGCTTAACTATTGGTGTTATGGTAGGAGCTGGAAATATATATACTCATGTGGGAGAAGGAACAACCTTAGGATTAATGGTTGCTGCTGGAAATATCTTTACCAAAGTAGGAAATGGTATCACCATTGCAGCTATGTTAGGTGCAGGGAATATCTTTACCCATGTGGGAGATGGAATCACAGGTGCGGTGATGCTAGGACTTGGAAATGTATTTACTAAAGTAGGAGATGGCGCAGCCTTGGCAGTCATGTTAACACCACCAGCAGGACCTACAGTAGGAAATATCTTTACCCATGTAGGAGATGGTATAAGTGGTGCGTTAATGTTTGGTGGACAAGCAAATATCTTTACAAGAGTAGGTGGTAGGTCATCTGACTTTACTGTTGCAGCCATGATAGCAGGTAAAGCCAATATCTTTACCCATGTGGGAGATGGAACAACAATTGCCCTTATGATACTTTCTAAAGCAAATATCTTTACCAAAGTAGGAAATGGCTTAACCCTAGCCTTTATGCAAAGTGATGCCAATATTATGACCCATGTAGGTGATGGACTTACTGTTGGAATTGCAATTGGAAAAGTGAATATTATTACCAAAGTAGGTAATGATGAATTGGTAGTTGGATTATATGGTAAAGCCAATATTGTAACCCATGTAAGTAGCCAAAAAAGTAATACCTTTGCGCTTGTTAAAGGAAACCTAAACGTTATCACCAAAGTAGGACCAATGGATAACTTTACTGTAACAGTATCTCCTTTAGATGGTATTGTTTCAGATCCAGTTGCAGCAGAAGATCGAATACTCGCACGTGGAGATATTACAAACAATCCAATGGGAGTAGTGAACAGTGTCTTAGATGGTATGAAAACACTTGTAAACTCAACTTATAATGATATTGCAAGTAGACGAGGTGGAATGTTAGCTGGTGTTGCCATTGGTGATGCCAATATCATCACCCACGTGGGACGTGGGTCAACCAACCTTCTAGTACATGGACAAGCCAATCTTATTACAAAAGTAGGAAATGGACGATCTATTGTACTTGCTAATGGAAAAGCAAATATTCTAACCGCTGTAGGAGATGGAGATAGTATCCAAGCAGCCAAAGGTGAAGCGAATATTATTACTAAAGTTGGATCAGGATCTTCAGCAGCTTTAGCCATTGGAAAAGCAAATGTGGTTACAAAAGTAGGAGATGGACTACATATTGGAATCATGCATGGAAAAGTAAATGTACAAACCATTGTGGGAGATGGTATGGCCATTTCTGCACAAAATGGAGATTTGAACTTAAATACCCGAGTAGGAGATGGAACAAATATCAGTGTAGCTAAAGGAAAATATAATCTCAATGTTCAATTTGGAGATGGTTTAGGAATTTACGCAGCAGCTGGACGTGGAAATGTTTCTATAAAAATTGGAAATGGGGATTACTATGGGGCTTCCATTGAAGTTGGAAAAGGAAGTGCAAAAGATAAAGTCAAAGCACTTTTATCAGAACTAAAAGGTACAGCAATATCTATGCTTGCCAGTGGAACTATCTCACGAATAGTAAATGGAGATGAAGGCGGTACTGTCACAAATCATGGACATACTGTACCATCTGTAAGTACACCTACGCAGCTACAAGGTATGAATATTTCACAAAATGAAACTTCAACTAGCAATTCAAATGCCAGTGAATTTAGTAATGATGTAACTCACACAAGTGAAAAAGGTAATAAAACAGATCATAATTCAAATGATAAAAATAATATTGAAGGTAATAGCCAAAATCAATCACAAACAGCAACAGATGCACAAAACAATGCCAACAGTGATTCTAATAAAGTAAAAAGTGATGTAACTAAAGGTCAAACAAAAGTAGAAGAAGAGAAAGAAAAAGTAGACAGTTTTAAAAATGATATTAATAATGCAGATGAAGAGCAATTAAAGAACAATGCAGCAGATATCAAATCCTTTGTACAAACTCAATTAGACAGTGAAGGTTCAAATTATGATAGTGCAAATGTAGCAACAGAAAGTGAAGAGTCAGGTCAATATACAACTTATTCAGAAGAAACTGCTGATGGAAGTTCACTACGAAATGAGTTTGCAAGTATAAACTCTAATGTGAATCAACATTTAGATACCTATGGTTCACAAGCTAAAGATGCAATGAGTAAATCTAAAGAAGAGAGTTCAAAAGTTGATATTCAAAGTTCAATAGATGCAGCCAAAGAGAAATATACAACAGCAAAATCTGATGAAATCAAAGCAAACATCGATTCAAACACTTCACAAAATGAAGTAGCACGTAGTGAAAATAGTGCAAATAAAGCAAACAATGAAGCTCAAGGTGCAAAAACAGATGCACAAAGCAGAGCCAATAAAGCATCAAATGGAGAAGCTGATAAACGACAATCAGATGCAACTCAAGATGATAAACGTATAGGTACAGGATTTAATAGTGAATTTAAAAATAAGGCTGATTTGATTACTTCTTCTAATGGACCTTCTGCTTTAAATACAGAGGTTGATCAAGATAAAGTTGAAGAGGAATTGGAAGCTGGAATCAATGCATTAAGAATCAATTCAAGAAATCCACAAAGTACTCTTGAAGAGAATTTAGGACAGACGTATACTAATTTACAAGAGAAGTATACTGAAGGTAAGGACCTCATAAGTCATATTAATGAACTTAGAAAGCAATTCATTGAATTAAATACGGATTCAGAAGAAAGCTCTAAGCATGATAAGACCTTAAAAACACAATATGAGATTACTGATTTACCTGCTAAAACAGAAGGGGTTGCTGCTTCGATTAACATTGATGGTGACGCTTTGGGCGAAACATTACAAGAAATAACAGATAAAATTACTGACTATGAAAATAACATTAGTGATTTAGAAAAAGAAAAAATAGAGAAAGAATCTAAACTTAAGAAGGGTGATGAGGATAAAGATAAAGCACAAAAAGTAAAAGACGATGCAGAAACATCTAAAACAGCAGCAGAATTAGCTAAAACAACAGCAGAATTAGCTAAAACAACAGCAGAAGCAGTTAAAGTAGAAGCGGGAGAACAAGTGTATCCAGCTATTAATAACGTAGAAGATGAGACAAGGAGCAATGAACTTGTTAAAACGAATCTTGATAATAAGAGAAGAGAATTTGAAAATTATAAACAAAAACTTGAACAAGAGAATATCAAATTATCAGCAGCTGAACAAATTGCAAAAGCTGCCCAAGAAGCTGCCCATAATGCTCAACAAGCTGTATTTATAGCCCAAAATTCTACAAGCGAAGCTTATACAGCTTTGCTTAATTCTTCTAAAGAAAATAGAGAAAATACTCAAAAACTACATTCTGAATGGAGTCTAAAAACTGCTCAGAGAAAAGAAATATTAAGCGTAAAAGAGTCTGAATTAGCAATGGCAGAGGATAAGGTTAATACACAAAAAAGTAAACTTGAAAGAGCCAAGCGTAACACTGATGGTTATGCAGAAGTAGTTCAACAAGCACAGGCACAATTGGATAGATCTAAAGAAAGATCTGATATAGCATCTTCCACCTTATCTCAACGTGAACAGAATTATCAAACGGCTAAAAATAATACTGCTTCAGCAGTAAATACAAGTAGTGATCTATCTGAACAAATAATAATTCTCCAAAATTTAGCACAAGAGATGATAAGCAAGAAAGAATCCGCAGATAGAAAACTTCAAACAGCAAAAAGTAACGTAGCTCAACTTGAAATACAAATAAATGAGACTAAGCAGAACTTGGAAAAAGCACAATTCGCTGAAATAGTAAAAAAAGGAGAATCAAGGTTAGATAATATTGATTTTGTAAATATTTTTAATACTACGCTAAATGATGAGATTAGAACAGAAAATGGGAAAGCGGTAAAATTACATGATGGCCTTCCTATGTATCTTGCTAAAGTATTAGAAGAGCAGGGTATAAAATTAGAAGTTTATGAACAATCAAAAGATGGGGTTTATTCAGAAATTCAAGAAACAGTTACTACTAAAACTGATTATCCAGAAGGAACAATTAGGGTCATTAGAGAAGGTGAAAGTGGAAATTACTCTTATGGCATAGGAGTAGTAGGCTCACATAGTAATGCGATTATTGAAGATAAAGTTAATTCTTTATATGTAGCAATAGATGCACAACTAAATGGCAATAATTATGGAATAAAAACAATTAAACCTGATGAAAATGATGCAACGAAGAACTATAAGGTACTAGAAGTAAAAGATAGTACGGCTTCAAAACAAGCAGTGATGGATTTAAGACATAAAACAGCTACAGTTGTAGATGGTACTTATGATCAGATTGCTGCAGATATATTAAAAGAAATGGAAACAGGAGATTTAAAACTAAGTTATTCAGATCAAATTGGGGCTTCAATAAAACAAACCTTGATACAACAAGGTGTATCTTATGGAATTGGTCGTTTGGTTAAATTTGCTTTAGGATTTATTCCAGGAGATCCAATACCAAGTTATGTCAAAACAATTATTTATAAAACGGTTACTACAGCTGTCCATAGTTTCATAAGTGAATTTGTTTTAAAACATGATGTTTTTCAACAAAAAGGGGCTTCTATTGCACAACAAGATGGAAAACTTAATACCTTGGCTGAAGCTGGACTTGCAATGAGTGCTTATGCAACGTTGTGTGGTTTAAATAATTCTATGTGGACTGCATCTTATGGGGCTGGGGCAAATACAACAGGTGTCGTAACAGGTTCAGATGAAGCATCAAACCTTAAAGAACTATATGCATACAACCAGTTTGTAGGGGGTGAATTGTTGAGTGGTATAGTAATTGCTTCTTATAAAACCAAACTTGCCAAAATGGGAAAAGTTTTTAAAATAAGTGATGGTGATGTTAATAAAGCTGTTGAAAAATCTTTTTCTTCAGGACAGGCTCTTGGAAAAAGTATTACTAAAGATACAGCTAAACTTGGGTTTATTGGAGGATGGAAAAAAGCATATGCCGCTGGTAGCTGGAAGGGAGTTGCAACAAGATTTATCAATAGAGGATCTTCTCAAATTTCAGCACATTTAGCAGATGGTTTTATTACGGATATGTTTATTAAAACTGAAGAAAATGATAATAAATTTGATGGTTCTGCATCTGGACTAGAAGATAAACAAGCACAATTAGATGCTGGTAATGATCTAGTAGCTGATAATACTCCCTTATCTAATACAGAAGCACAAAATATTGCTACTGCAGAGGTAGAACTTAATACTGCTGAGTCAAATCTTTTGGCTGCACAGCAAGTTCAAGATAGAGAGATCAGTGAATATAACACAGCATTGACAGAATTTAATGCGGCCGAAACTGCTCAATACAATGCCCAAATTGCTCAAGACAATGCTCAAACCCAGTACAACAATGCAGAAAGCAATTTAAATACTGCTACTGCTACTTTGGCTACTGATCCAGGCAATCAAGCATTTCAAGATGCAGTTGACATAGCTCGAACTGAAGAAGCAGCAGCTCAGAGTAACCTAGATGCAGCGACAACTACTAATACAACAGCAACACAGCTTCTAGATACAGAACGTACTGAACTTAATACTGCATTAACGGAAAAAGATACTGCCAATCAGGCTGTAATTGACTTTAATCAGGATATTAGTGATCTTAATCAGGATATTAGTGATGCTACGACTGCAAAAGATGGATATGATCAAAAAATAGCTGAAGGTGAGGCAAAAATAGCTGATGCTATTAAAAATGGCTATGATCTTGGAAAAGCTACTTTTGCCAATGGTGTTGGGTCTGCAATATTTAACTTCGTTCATGTTGGAGTTGGAAGACTACAAAAATATACATTTGATGGTAAAGATAATTCGGGTTATTGGGGTGCTGGTAATATTACTAATTCTAGTTTTGCGAAGGTTATCAAGAATGTCTTTGGTAAAGTTGAAAATGAATCAATATTTACTGATGGCTTTAAAAATACTTTAGAAGCATTGAAAAAAACTGATAATACCCCATTAACTGCTAATGAAATGGGATCTATTCAATTAATTAGTGCTGGGTTAAAGCTTGAAGTTCATAATGCAGCTGAGAAATTTAAATATAATGAAGATGGGACATTACAGGATTCTAAAAATGGAAAAAGTGCAGATGATGTAGCTACATCATTTAAAAACTTTGATGACAAGTATTCAGAACTTGCAGGAGCCATAGAAGATAGTAAAAACGATCCAAGTAATTATCTAAAGAGATTAAATATTAAAACTGGTTTCGCTCAATTAAAAACAAGTATTGAGAACATACATAACTTAAGAACAGCAGGAGCTCATAATTCAACACTTGATAATTCATTAAAGATGTTAGATGTTATGGAAAGAGCTTCTTCTGAAGACTTTGATAAAACAGTCATAGCCTCTCCTTTTAATAAAAATAAAGAAATTGTTTTTGACAAAAATATCATTAATCATGCGGATATTACAAAGGGGAATACAAATGGTGATGTTGTTTATGATCTTAAAGACAAAACATATCTCGCAATAGAAAAAGTTTATCTAGATCAAGATGGAAAGAAAGTTGTCACTAGCCCATATATCAACGCACCAGAAGATGCAAAAGTTATTACCCTTAGACAATATGGAAACGTTTTCACTCAAATAATAGAAGGTAAAGAAATAAGAGCTGAAGGACAACAAGATTCACAAAGTCCTACTGATAATTTAAACAAGTTAATGAAAAGCCTTACTGATATAGATATTAATAATAATAAACTTAGCAGTATTATTGAGAAAACTTCAGCAATTCAATCAGGCCATACCCCAGTATCTTTAGCTTTAGTAGGTAGGAGTATACACTTGTATGCTACAACTGCATATGAAAATACACCAGTTAATCAATGGCAAGATTTCACAACTGAACAAAAAGATGAACTAAGCAGAAGTGCCAACGAAGACAATAAAAAAGCAATGTCAAACTATGACCATCAAATTATTATGGTGATGGAAGGCGAAAAAGTAGTAAAAGATTCAGCCTATAAACTGGCTTCTAAACATCCAGATGCGTCAACGATTATCTTCATGGATAAACAAGGAAATACACAGCACGTATATGGTACTAAAATTGAAGACCTAAGTAATAAGAAATTAAGAATTACCGCTGTGGCTCATGGACGAGAAGATAATACAAAAACATTAGGTGGAAGAAGTGTACAAGAGTTTTCAGAAGAAATAAAAACATTAAAAGCTACCTTAGATAATTCAAATTCAATTGACAGAGTGGCCCTTTTAGGTTGTAATCTTGGAGAAGGACATGATAAACTTTCAGAAAGTGATTATGGGAAAAACCTAATCACTGCATTGAAAAATGATGGAATACAAACAACAGTATCTGTAAGAAATACCTTTGTAGCCATTGCAGAAGATGGAAGAAAAGGAACCTCTCAAAGTGCAAATAAAGGTTCATGGCTTAACAATGACTCTTCTGCTAAAACCATTTATAGTATTAATACAAATGGAGATGTGGTTTCAGGACAAAAAGCCCAATCAGGAAATGTATACTATGCCAATGATATAGATAATCCAAATAAAAAATCAATAGGATTAGAAGAATCAAATAGACTTGTCTCAGAAGATAGAGGTAATATTGAAGATGTAGATTTCAATAAAGTGGGAGATTCACTCAGTAATGATACTGTGAATCCAAATGATCCAACAGGTAAAAATACAAAAGTTATTGACAATGAAAAAATGGCAGATATCGATGACAGCATCAAAAAGATTGGAGATTCAGATAGTCCTCAAAGACAAAAACAGAAAGAAGAGTTTGATAGTTCAATAAATGATGCAAAAACAGCTAAAAAAACCACAGCACAAAAATTGGCTTCAATAGGAGCAAATATTCAAATCAATGTAGGAGATGGTGAGCATACCACTTTATATTATGGAAGTAATAATATTGATATAAAAATAGGAGATGGTGGACATAAAACAGCAATGTTTGGAGATAACAATGCCTTAGTTAGTATTGGTGACAGAGGAGATACTACTGTTACTGCAGAAGCAGGAGGATACACTGCCTTTGAAGGGGCACAAATTGTCATTGGTCAAAGAAATATTGCCTATAACTATGGGGATAGAAATGACTTTATTGTAATGCTGGATAAGTCTATACCAATTATTCCCCTTTTAAATCCATTTGAAGGAGCAGCTGGGATTTCAACAACACTAAAAAACATGGCAGAAGCCAATGGTGCTGAACAAGAAGCCTTATGGACCTTTGATAAAGCAAAAACATTTTCAAAAAGTATGAGTGTATTAGATATAACCAGTACAGTAGAATATACAAGTTTACTTGATGTGGGAAGCGAAAGTGATATTTCTGACCGAGGAATTAAATATGATGCAGAAGCTACTTTAAATAACGCCATTAACGGTGGAGGAGCAGAGGGTCCAGTTTCTAAAGAAAAGATGGAAAAGATGAAGCTTAAAGATAAAGCCAAAGCCAAACTTAAAAATGCAACAGCAAGTGTTGCTAATACCTCTATAAACTTTACCGTTGCAGGTCGAGGTTCAGATATCGTTTTAGCCAATGGTAACTTCTCTTTTATCTTTGCAGATAATATTCAATCAGCACTAGATACCACCATTGCTTCTTTATTTGGAGTAATGCAACAAGGATTTAGTTCAACAGGAGCACCAACAAATACCTTTACCTTCTCTCCCAAAGATTTAAAAACGCAACTGGGAAATAGTATTAAAAATAGATTGGCAAGTTTAACAGAAGATATAACTGTTGGAGAGTTAATGAACTATGCCTATACACAAGATGGACATGTGTACGCTCAAGATGGACGAAATGTAGATGTGGGGAATATACTAGGTGAATTGTTTACAACTATCATTCCTGAGAGTTATAAAGGTTTAATAGATACCATGACTAATCCAAGTAAAATTATTAATACCATTAAAACAATGGGTGGAACTGGTGTTGATATGATTAAAAATGGTTTAGGGGCACTTGGATTACCTGTAAGTAGTGAAGAACCAAGCACGACAGAAGAAACTTCAACACAAACACAAGCTACAGGAACAAATGAAGAAGAAACCCAAGCAAAATCCTTTGGATTTTCTGGATTAAAAATGCCTTCGTTCTTTGATGTCTTAAAAATACCAACAATGTTGACTAAAATACCAACACTCGTAGAAGATTTAGGAAAAACATTAACAGATGATGTAAATAATATGGAAGATAAAATGTTAGAGTTTTTTACCCAAACTGGATATATGAAAGATGATGGAGATTTAGTAGTCAGCCTTGGATCTCAAAACTTTGTATGGGGTGGACATGGACAAGACCTTATTGCCTTACTTGGAGTCAATAACAATGTATGGGCAGGTGAGGGAGATGATGTTGGATACCTCATGGGTGAAGGAAATACATTCTCTGGAAATAACGGAAATGATACTGCTGTGATGATGGGACAAAACCATATGTTCATAGGTGGAGCAGGAAATGACTTGGCAGTGGCTTCTGGACGATATAACAATTTATTTGGTGGAGCTGGAAATGATCAACTGTGGGCCTTTGGTACAAGAGGCTTGATAAAAGGTGGAGCAGGAGATGATTATATTGTTTCAACTGGAAATAACCATGATATTGACGCTGGAAGTGGAGATGACTATTCTGTGACCATTGGATCAGGACATCAAGTGCACCTTGGAGAAGGGAATGACCAAGCCAAAATTTTTGGAAATAAAAATAAATTGGTTGCAGGAGTTGGAAAAGATACCATTGATGTATACTCTTATGACAGTATTATACAAACAGATAATGGAAATGATACGGTAATGGCAAGAGCTAAATCTAAGAATAATAACATCTATACAGGAAATGGCAATGATACTATCTTTATAGGTGGATTGAATAATACTTACTCTGCAGGATCAGGAGAAGATATTTTTGTAATGACTGCACAAAATATAGAAGGGACCATTACAGATATCGAGGCATCAGATTTACTTGTGTTTAATAACTTTTCTTATAAAAACCTATGGTTTGAACAATCAGGAAATGACTTAACCATACATAATTATAATGGTGAAACTTCAGATGCAGCTGATTCACAAGATTGGTTTGAAGAGTTTGGCGCATTAAAAATTGATGATTACTTTGAAAATGATTCCAAACGAGCGGCTATAGTTACTTCAGTTAAAACCAATAGCGCAGGAGAGATTGTAGAGTATGAGTATTTAGATAATAATACCTTTGATAAGCTCGTAGAGATCATGGCAAGCTCAGACAAAACAAAAGGAAGTGATGGCTTTATGACAGGTAAATCAACAGAGTTTCAAAATGATGTTTCTTTGGCTTGGAGTCAAAGAACGGATGCTACAAGAATAATAGCTTAGGGAGGGGAGACTCTCTCCCACCCCATTTAAAAAGAAAAGTTTTAATACTTTATCTTAAGAAAAAAACAAATTTTCCCAAAGCAGTTTCTTTGGTAAATACCGGATGTAATTAGAATTACGTGTCAGCTACAAATAGTAACTAAAGTTACACCTTTAAATACTTATCCAATCTACCTTCGAAAAATATTGCCAGTTGAGATATGGTTAAACTCCAATTCCAAACTGGC
>ERZ724565.8-NODE-8-length-13657-cov-2.374575_pt1 | contig 13657 bp, 10 predicted proteins | sample MGYA00375859_ERZ724565 | MGnify/ENA primary metagenome ERZ724565 (study PRJEB28725, sample SAMN03264851) | marine sediment metagenome | biome: marine pelagic biome; feature: marine oligotrophic desert; material: marine snow | place: Pacific Ocean:North Pacific...
AAGAAGATATCATGATAAATGAAGATTTTGAACCAATATCATTATTTGATTATAAAGAAATCGAAGAATTAAATACAAACAAAGACAATAGTTTAAACGAGTTTATATCTGTGCCTGAAGCCATTAAAAATTTAATGCAATTCGCACTTAAAACCCACCTCGAATTAACCAAAAAACACCCTGAAGATAAATATTTACAAGATTTAGATACAAAAGAGCAGATGGAAATCCTGTTTTCTACCAATTGGTATGAGAGATATGGTATCACCTACAAATAAACACATAAAAAATCAATTCACTTTTTTTATCTCTGAATAGCTTATGAATTAAAAGGAGATGTTTTATCTTGGTTAATTTCAAATCTCAGCATCGCATCCTCTATTACTTTTTTATCCAAGATAGCTTTACTTACCAATTCACTTAATACAGTTATAACTATAAACGAAGCATCCACTTCAAAATGAGCACGTAAGTTATCTCTGCTATCTGAGCGTCCAAACCCATCTGTTCCTAACACTTGATAGGTTCCTGGTACATAAGCTCTTATTTGTTCTGCATAACTTTTCATATAATCTGTGGCTGCAACAACAATATCATTCTCCTGCGTACCCAATACTTGTGAGACAAAAGATATTTTTTTATTTTGACTTGGATGTAATATATTCCATCTGTTTGTTTCTTGGGCTTCTCTAGCTAAGTTTGTAAATGAAGTTACACTAAATAGTTCTGACTGTATTTGATACTCATTTGCTAGGATAACCGCTGCTTTTCTACTTTGGTCAAAGATAGCTCCACATCCCAATAGTTTTATTTGATAGTTTTTTTCTGCTTTTTTAGTATTAAATAAATAAATACCATTAAGTATTCCTTCTTTGCTGGCATCTTTAATTGCTGGTTGAGCATAATTTTCATTGGTTACGGTTAAATAGTAAAAAATATTCTCTTGATTTTCACCATACATTCTTTGTATACCATCTTGAATGATAACAGCCAATTCATATCCGTAGGTAGGATCATAAGCTTGACAATTTGGTATGGTACTGGCTTGTACATGACTTTGTCCATCTTGATGTTGTAAACCTTCACCATTTAAAGTGGTTCTTCCAGATGTGGCTCCTATTAAAAATCCTCTAGCTTGTAAGTCTCCTGCAACCCAGGCTAAGTCTCCTACTCTTTGAAAGCCAAAAATAGAATAATAGATATAAAAAGGAATCATAGGACAATCATTTACGGAATAAGAAGTAGCTGCACTTAACCATGAGGACATTGCTCCAGCTTCGGTGATACCTTCTTCTAATACTTGCCCTTTTTTGTCTTCTCTATAATAAGCAACTTGGTCTCTATCATGGGGAATATACTTTTGACCTTCATTGGCATAAATACCTACTTGTCTAAATAAACCTTCCATCCCAAAGGTTCGTGCTTCATCTGGAACAATAGGTACAATTATTTTTCCAATATTTTTGTCCTTTAACAAAGAGCTTAGTAAACGTATAAAAATCATCGTAGTAGAAACTTTTCTCTCCTCAGTTCCATTTAATATAGTCTCAAAAATATTCAGTTTTGGAAGAGTTAAAGTTTGTGAAAAAGAAACTTTTCGCTGAGGTATATATCCACCCAGTTTTTTTCGTCTATTTTGAAGATATTGCATCTCTTCACTGTTTTCATCAGGAAGATAATAGGGAATATCTTCTAGGTGTTCATCACTAATTGGAATATTAAACCTGTCTCTAAATTCTTTTAAAGAATCCAGTTCCATACTTTTAACACCGTGAGCAATATTTTTACCTTCCGCAGATTCTCCCATTCCATAACCCTTAACTGTTTTTGCTAGGATTACTGTGGGTCTATTTTTAGTTTTAACGGCTCTATCGTAAGCTGCATATACTTTAATAGGGTCATGGCCACCTCGTTTTAATCGAGGAATCTCATGATCCCCCATATTTTTAACCAATTCTCTGGTTTGAGGGCACTTATCAAAAAAGTGTTTTCTGCCATACTCTCCTGGCTTTTGTTTAAAGTTTTGGTATTCTCCATCAACGGTTTCTTCCATGATTTGTTTTAGCTCACCTGAGACATCAGCTTGGATTAAGGAATCCCATCTGCTTCCCCAAATAACCTTAATCACTTCCCAATCCGCACCTCTAAATTTACCTTCAAGCTCTTGAATGATTTTACCATTTCCTCTAACTGGTCCGTCTAGACGTTGTAAGTTACAGTTTACGATAAAAATTAAGTTGTCCAAATTTTCTCGACCAGCTAGTCCAATAGCACCTAAAGATTCTGGTTCATCAGATTCTCCATCCCCTAAGAAACAATATACTTTTTGATTACTACAGTCTTTTATTCCTCGATTGGTTAGATACTTTAAAAAACGTGCTTGATAAATAGCTTGAATGGGTCCAAGTCCCATAGAACCAGTTGGGAATTGCCAATAAGTGGGCATAAGTTTGGGATGTGGATAAGAAGATAATCCATTACCTCCAATTTCTTGACGATAATTATCTAATTGTTCTTCACTTAATCTACCTTCTAAAAAAGAGCGGGCATAAATTCCAGGTGAGCTGTGGGGTTGAAAATAAACCAAGTCCCCACCATCTTCGTCAGAAGGTGCTTTAAAAAAATGATTAAAGCCTACATCATATAAAGTTGCAGAGGATGCATAGGTTGAGATGTGACCACCCAATAAAAGATTCTTTTTTGAAGCTCTTAAAACCATTGCTTGAGCATTCCATCTAATAATAGCACTGATTTTCTTCTCTATCTCTTGATTTCCTGGCATTATAGGTTCATTTTCAGGATCAATGGTATTAATATAAGCTGTTGTAGATTTAAAAGGAAGGTGGCTACCACTTCTTCTCATTTTATCTATTATTTTTTCAAGTAAAAAATGAGCTCGACTTGATCCATCTTCTTCTATGACGGTTTCAATAGCTTCAATCCATTCTTGGGTTTCAATTGGGTCTAAATCTTCTAAGTTGCTAATTGACATAATACGCTCCATATATCTATATAATAAATTCTAACACTATTTTAAAATTAATTCTTTACTATTGGTGTTTTAAATACTATCTATTATTGTTTGTTTTTCTAACCAAACTTGTTAAGGATTAAAAAATATCTGCACTTTCATCCACCAATTCTTTAATAGTATGTCTTTTGTTATCTCCCAATACACAAAGGAGAGCGTTATTTAAATCCTCGATTAAGTCATCTGAATTTTCCAATCCAACAGAAATTCGAATAAGAGAATCACTAATACCAGCTTCAGCTCTTTCTTCTGGAGAGTAGGGACTATGTGTCATGGAAGCAGGGTGTTGAATAAGGGATTCAGCATCACCTAAACTCACTGCTATACTAAATAGCTGTGTTGAGTCAATCACTTTTTCTCCATCTTCCATGTTGCCTTTGATTTCAAAAGCAATAACTCCACCTGCTGCTTTCATTTGAGAACCAATAAATTTGTTTCCTTGATGACTTTTTAGCCCAGGATAATAGACTTCACTCACCATTGGGTGTTGGTCAAGATGTTCTGCAACTTTTTGAGCATTTTCACAATGGGCTTTCATTCTAATGGCCAAAGTTTTTAAACCTCGAAGAATCAGCCATGCATCATGAGGACTAATTGTTCCTCCAATATCTTTTAGTGCAGTTAGTTTAATATTTTCAATCATTTCAAAACTTCCAGATATGATTCCAGCAACCACATCTCCATGTCCGTTTAGGTATTTTGTAGCACTGTGTAATACAATGTCAAATCCAAATTCAACTGGGCGTTGTAACATAGGTGTTAAGAAAGTATTGTCGCAAATTGAGATTAGATTATGTTTTTTGGCAAAATCTCCTACCATTTTTAAATCAATAACGACTAAATTTGGGTTAATTGGAGTTTCAAGAAAAACCATCTTGGTATTTTCTTTTAACGCAAGAGATAATTCTTCTTTTTTGGTCATATCAACAAAGCTAACTTCAATTGCAAACTTGCTTAACATGTGATTAAAAAAAGCAAAGGTACACCCATATAAGGCTTTTGAAACGATAATATGATCTCCTGCTTGAACATTTGCCATCACTGATGCTGAAATTGCTGCCATTCCAGTTGCAGTTGCTGCTGCATCATCCATACCTTCTAAAGTAGCTAGTTTTTGCTCTAATTGTCTTGTAGTTGGATTTCCTAGACGTGTATAAATATATCCTTCTTCTTCACCTGCAAATCGAGCAGCTCCCTCTTTTGCACTTTTAAAAATAAAAGTTGATGTTTGGTATAGTGGAGTTGCGAGTGAACCAAATTGTTCATCGTTTATTCTTCCCGCATGAATTGTCTGAGTTTCGATTTTATATGTCATAGTAAATTCCTTTTTGAATGTTTAATTTTATACAGCAGTTTAACACTATTGAAGTTTTTAATCTCATCGGTATATGTTAAAAAAACAAACTTTTTTTGATAATTTATTCTATTAAAATTGCTTATTTAACATTATTTTATTGCTAGTTTTACTTACAATTATTGCTAGTTTTGTCTGAATTAAAAAATACACTTTATATTAGTTTCTCAAAGAGCTTTAAACTGAGAGCTCTTATCATTTCTGTATCACATTGACTGATTATGTTGTATAATGGCTTATACAAAATGGAAAGGAGAGAAGTATGAAAATTTGGTTGAAGTTGGGATTGTTATTGACATTTTCATTCTCTACGGGATTAACGGCAAATGAAAAATATTCATTTAATACTATCGGATTAGAGAATACGCCATTAAAAAGTTTATCAAAAAACCATATGTTTATTTTGGAGAAAAACATATCCTGGGAACTAACGATCACTTCTGAAATGAATGGTTTTGATGAAGAAAATTATTTACTTCAGATACAAGATAAGATAAGTTTAGTGGGTAAACAACAAACAAATACTAACTCAGAAATTGGTGGTATACAAAACAATGCCATTAAATTGAGTACTGAGTTAATCTACTTAGAAAAACAGTTAAATAACGCTTTTTCAAATAACTCAATCAATGAAATGAAATTAGACAAATACATAAGTGAGATTATGAATATCCGAGCTAAATTGAGATTTTTGAAGTTCTCCACTGCTTTACAAACTCCAAATATTTTTAAACAAGAAGAAGTGTTTTTATACAGTAGTTTACGTGGTTATTCTCCTGAATACAAAAATCCTTGTTTGTATACTCCCACAGGATATGATGTTCAAATGTGGAAAAAATACAACGGCTGTAAATAAGAAGTGTAATATGGGAAAAGACAGTTTAATGTCTTCTTTCATCTCCTATTTTAGTATATCTTTATCCCTTTGTTTTTAATTGTACCCGTAATAATAGAAGCAAATGCCATTGTTGAGGATTCGGGTTTTCGCTATTTTGGAAAATTGAAATAGATATGTACATATTCAAAATTAATAATCCAACCAGCTATTTTTCGTATAAATATGAAATAAGGTGGGATTCATTAATGTATTAATAGATGTATTACTGGTCTTTAACTCATTTTTTCCAAAAATGAGTGCTTTTCTAAAAACATCTGGAGTAAGATAGGATGTTTCTATCTCAAATATTTTTAATTGATTTATTTTTTTCAAAACGTTTATGTTTGGAGTTTTACTATCCCATGCTAAATACCATCCCCAGTCTCCAAAAGAGGGCACGTTATCATGAAAGGGAAGGGTATTGAAACCTGCAGCTTGCATTGTTCTTCCTATACTTAAATAGGCTTCTTTGGCATGATAAGGGGAAGTAGCTTGTATAACAATCATTGCATTGTGTTTTAAAATTCTTTTTAATTTCATAAAAAATTGTTTGCTGTATAGCTTGGCAAGTTCAATACTACTTGGATCTGGAAAATCTATAATAACAACGTCAAAGTTTTTTTCTTTTAGTTTATGTAAAAATAAATCTGCATCAACATTTATAACATCAACTTGAGCTACCCACTTCTCAGTACTTTTTTTATCACCTGCAGCATAGATATCTTTTACTTCTTCAATGGAAAATGCTCTAGAATTTATAACTTTAATCCTGGCATCTTTAAATGCATTTTGATTGATCTTGGATAATATAGGGTTGTCTTTAGCAAATTGAACCATTCCTGGGTCTAAATCAACCAAGGTTATGGAGTTAATATCCTTGTATTTTTTCAGTTCTCTAATGGCCATGCCATCTCCACCACCAAGTATGAGTACCTTTGAGTGATTGGAACTTAGGCTCATAACGGGATGTACAAGTTGTTCGTGGTATCTATTCTCATCTAAAGAGGAAAATTGAATATTTCCATTGATATACAATCTATATTCATCAATTTTTTTATTATGCGTAATTGTTAGGTGTTGGTATTTAGTTGTTTTTGAAACTTGTACTGGGTCTTCATATAAATTTTGTTCCAATGAAACTTCCCACTTCTTTACATTGAAATACCCATAAATTAAGAATATAAATGTCATAAAAAGAACAATAAATAATGAAACTTTTCTGTGAATAAAACCAAAACGAACAAAATACAAAAATGTTAAAAATGCAATTAAAAAATTCGCACCAGTTATTAAAAAACTAATTTGAGTCAATGCAAAATTGGGAAGTAACACGTAAATCCAAATAAGTGCGCCTATAAAACTTCCAATATAATCAGCGGCCATTACCACCGATAAGTTGGTTTTGAGTTCTTTTGAATAAAGTTGATTGATTCTAATAATAAAAGGTATTTCAAAACCAATTAAAAAACCAATTCCGATTACAAAGAAATAATACGTGAGTAAAAAATTGTTTTCAAGGTATCCAAAAGATGCATAAATAGCTATTGGGCTATAGCTACCTATGATGGAGAGTAAAATTTCTATGATGATAAATTTTTGGATTAGATTAGTATCTGAAACAAATTTCTGGCACCAGCCACCAATGCCCATCATTCCAAGCATTACTGCAATGGTAATTGAAAACTGCTCAATACTACTACCTAATATATACGTAGACACTGTAGATAAAATGTATTCGTTTACAAGACCAGAAGCTCCTGTAAAAAACATGGATAAACCCAGTAAAGTTGTGGCGATTACTGGGTTAAAATGTTTTTTACTACTCATTTATAGACTTTTCTAATGCCGTTATAAAACCACAGCACCAATGACCAGAGCTAAAGTTATTTTAACTGCAACTACTACAATAATAGGTGGTATATCTTGATCTACTACTATTTCTTTGTATAAATCAGTATTGGGTAAAAAAATATTTTCAATTGCTTTGTTTGCAATGATAAGCAATAATAAAATCCCAGAAATAGCAGAAATAGAAAATGCCAATAAGTCTTCACTCCATCCATTAAATGGACCAATGATTGCTGCTTTTAATATGAGACTATAAGCGACTAAAATACCCGCTACCATCAATCCTGCTGCAATATTTCCATTTTTAATTTCTTCTAATATCTTGATTTTAGAAGTATATTCATAAATTAAGACCATCAACACTAAAACACTTTGCCCTAAAATGAAAAATACGATAGAACTGTACCAAGGTCCTGAGTCAGCAAAAGAACCATATGCAATCATACCTGTAGCTAAATAAGCTCCAAGTTCAACCAAACCTACAGCTATATTGTTATTTTTAAGGGCTTCGTCATTATTGATATTTTTTAGAATAAATTTATCGTTGATATACATTGCCGAAAATAAGAAAATCATAATCAAAATACCATCAATTACTTGATGTAACAGATTATCCATAAACCCTGAACCACTAGAATCTGTACCAGCTGCTGCAAACATACCAATTCCAATTGCTATATATAACCCAGCTCTTCTAAATGAAACGGCCATATTTTTGGCAGTCCCGATTTCATCATCTGCATTGTATACTGTCATAACTCTTTTGTCTGCAATTCTCTTTGCTAAAAAAATAAATAAAAATACAACCACCGCATATACTATTGATTGCGCAAAATAAATTAATAAATCCATAAATTCTCCTTCAATTAACATTTATTACCAAATTAAACAAAAAGTGAATTATTTAATCTGCTATAATTTTTTGGTAAAGTTATTTACCACCACCACCTGGTCCACGTCCTCTGGAACTACCACCTGATCCTCTAATAGAACTGGCTGATCGTTTATACTGCTGTGCCCCTTTTCCATTTCTTGATGCACGAACATCAGCAGCATTTGATTGGGCATAATGACTACTTGAATATTTGTTATTTGAGTAGGTGTTTGAACCCCATGTTCCATATTGGTGGTTACTCCCATAATAAGACGAATTGCGTCTTCTGTAGTCTTGGTATCGTCTATAATCGTTTTGATGATAATAAGACGAACCATAAGAATTATAATAACCATAACGAGGGAAAAAGAACCAAAATAAACCACCTGAACCACCAGTACTTGTACTTTTTTGCTCTCTCCATTCTCCATATTTAGAATTACCTACGACACTCATACCTGCAGGTGAAGCTGTGGTTATCTTTTCTTCTTCATAATATCCATAAGGTTTGGAAAGTATTTCCATCCCTAAGTTGGCTTGATTATTGGAATATGTTAAATAATTGACTTCTATCCAGTCTGTTTTTTCTTCTTTGTCATTTTTAATGATAGTATATTTATTATAAAAGCGTTGAGTGAGTTTTGAAATCCACCAAACACCTCTATTATCGAAGCTTGGTATGGAGGAGTTGAGTTTTAAAGCATTCCACATATTCAAATCAATATTGGGAGTAAATCTATTGTTGGCTAAAAAATTTGAATTGTATCCCGCAATATTGTCTACTTTAAGAGTGTAAAAATAGTCATAAACTTTTGAACTTACTTTACTCTGCGGGTACCTATAAATGGAATCACTTCCATACTCAGCATATTCGTTCCAAGTACTTCTTGTAATTTGAATAAAATTATCTACTTTTATATCTGTTAAAATTTTGGTATAACTTTGATATAACTCAGCAATTTTTTTACTGGATGCAAGATGTTCAAATTTAATCAATTGATTGTTTCTTATTAAACTCTCAATAGTATCTGCATATAAAGCATAATCTCTTTGAGAAATATTTTTGTTAAGTTCATTTCTTAAAACTGAGATTTCTTTCTTACTGATAAGAAATAGTTTACTTATTTTTTTGTCTTTTTCAGCGATATTAGATGCTTTTTTTGGGTAATCAACTTTTGCTTTTTTGAATATTTCTTGAGTTTTAATATATAAGTCTTCAGCTTTTCCAAAACTACGTAAAGCTTGCTTTTGTAAAAAATCAATACTTCTTTTGGTTTCTTTGATTAAATCGATTCTTTTAAATACATATGGAGCTAAAATTTTGATTTTATCAATATTTGTTTTCAAACTTTTATTGAGTTTTTTTAGCTTTTCTTGTTCATCTTCATCATCATTTTCTAGGATTTTAACAATGTTAAGCTGTAGTTTTTTTGATACTTTTAAAAATTCTGAGGTATCTTTAAAATGTTTTTCCCAATTCTCTTTTTTTGCATACTTTTCTACATCTTTATATTGCGGTGAGTTTTTAAATTCTTTATATTTTTTAATTTCATTTAAAACTTTTTTTTCTGCATTGTTTAATTCTCTTTTAAGAACTCTGGATTCAGTTTTCCAACGCTCAGAAATACCACAACCACTTAGTAGTAGTATGACAGTAAAAATTAATATACTCTTAAATAAATTATTCATAAACATTCCTATGTTTTTCTATACTTGTTTGTGTAAATACCAATTTCTCTTCATTTGGATAGGCATGCAAGGTATTTACCAGTATTTTACCTTCACTTTTAATTACATATACTTGCGTTTTTGCTTCAAAATTTACATCTTTTTTATGTGGAAAAATGTGAGATAAACCAATTGCATCTGTACTTTTTGAATTAGAATAGGTATCTTTGGAAAACTGTTCATATTTTATTGCACTACTTTTGTTCCAATTTAAAATTTCTGAGTTAAATTTATATTGTAAATCTTCATTGATACGTTCAAATATGGAAGATGCTAACTCATTTCCTTTTTTAACAATACATTGTTGAGTAGTACTGTTTAACTCCAAACAGGCAAATACTTCAGAAAACTGCCTGTCTTTGTGTTTTATAGACAAGTAATGACTGGCACCAATAATTCCTACTTCAATGTTTACATCGTCATAATCTATTTCTTGTAAAACAATGACATTTAAACTTGATGTATCTAAGGCAGAATAGACCAAGTTTAATCGTAGGTCATTTGCTGATTGGTCAATATAAAGAGCGTTCATATAAACTTTATTAAGCTTTTAATTGAAGAATTTCAATTTTCGTTGGAGAGAGTTCACAACTAAGAAAAGCTTCTCTTTGGGGTCTATCATCTCCAACTTCTTCATACCACATTTCAACAGTTAGAGAGATTCCTCTTTTTGACTCAAATTCATAAAATCTAACAGGAATACCTTCTTGTGATGATTCATCTTTAAAATATAAACCTGCCCAAGTATAATCCTCCATATAAGAGTAAAGTTCACCTTTATATTTGATTTCGCCTTCTTCTTCCTCTGAGATATCTTCTAGTACACTCTTTTTGATTTTTTGCCCATTAAAAGTTAATTCTTTGAGTTTAATTTCTTGAGTAGTTTGATAAATTTCTAGTTCATCATCAAACTCCCATTCTAAATAAGTCGTTTTCCCAGATTTGAGTGAAAATAGTTCTAATTCAGTAACCAAGTAATCTTTTTTTCTTTTTTTAAAGTTACTCCATTTAACATCTAGATATTTACTTAATGATAATACTTTCCAGTTCTGATTATCAAAGGCAATATAGCCACCCGTTTGTATATCTTGAATTGAATACTTGTATCTATTTGAAGAAGTAATTGGGTTTAAGCCTTTTATAGCATCTCTTCTTTTTTGTTGAATAGCTGTAATCATTTTAAGACTTTTCACTTTGTAAATTTGTATGAACTCTTTGCTCTAATCGTTGTGTTGTTGCACGAACGCTTTTAGCGATAACTAAACCTTGTTTAATAATAAGTTCATTTGCTTTTGCTTCTTTTTCAAAAGTTCGCTCTAGTGACTCAACCCCTTCTTGTAGTTTGGATAAATCAATATAACCTTCGGTTCTTGCTTTGATTAGTTTTTCGGCTGTTTTTTCATTTGATTTTGCAGTATCTGCTATGGTATTTGCAATTGCATCACCTAGAGCTTTACTTTGGTTCACTGAATTCTCTAACCCTTTTGCTACAACTCTTAATCCTAAGTTGGCAAGTACTGCTTTTTCCATTTGCCGAACTAAAATTCGAATCTGATTTTGTTGTTCCCTTACGAGCTTGGCTGTTAATTGACTTCCTGCAAAAAATTGTGCATTCATATTTTCTTCTACTATTAGTGCATTTATTTGTGTAGTAAGGTCTGCTAATACAGTTTCTATATTTTGTTTTTCTAAGGAATCTGTAATATTTGTCATTAAATCTGTAATTTCATTGTAAATCAATTGTGCTTGATAAATTTCACCTTTTAAAACCAAATGAGAGGATAAAAGACCTTTGTAAATCATCATTAAGTCTGCAAGTTGTTTATCTAAGTCGTTGGCATTTTGCAATAATGCAACTTTGATACCATCTGTTGAACTCTTTACCGTTTCTTTTCTTTCATAAATCATGTCCATGATTTTTTCGCTTCCAGGAAGTTCTGTTTTACTTAGAAACATTAGAAATTTTTGTTTAATAGGTGTTTTGGCTAAAACAGCTGGATTAATAAGGTCAAGTTCTCTTTTTAATCTCAAAATATTATAATCTTTAGAGCCTTTAACTTCTGGGCCTTTTTGATTGTCATCCATAATATTTACGATTAAACTGTCATATAAACTCACATGTGGCATTGCCATATTTGCAGCTTTTTCACCAATTTTATATACTAAAGATGAAAGTGTCATATCAGTTGCATCTTCTTTAACTTTATTAATAAAAGATGATACACTGTTTGTAATTTCGTTAAATGCATCTTCTGAAAGTTTATCTGGTTTAACTGCATTCATTTTATTGTCATGGATTATCTCCGTATCAATGGTTTCAATTACAACAGGGAGATTTGACGTGTCTTCCCCTAGAAATGCTGCTAGTTCTGCATTGGATTCGCTTAATTTGTTTACTTCAACTTGTTCTACGTTTTTTATTTCAGACATCTCTTTCCTTTTAATTTATTAAAATTATATTGCGCCATATTTTATTTCTGCTAACAATGATTCTCTTTCATCTTTATTTAATGAATCATTATCAATAATCACAGTAACTTTGTTAACAACTTCTTCCATTTTTTGTAAATCAGCAAGTAGTTTCAATTTTTGAGAATTTTGATCATTTTCGCTCAAGTTTAAAAATGCTTTGATTCTGTTTGGAAAATGTTCATCTGCAAGATTGCTTACTTCAAATGTAATAGCTTGAGAGCTAAAACTGCTATTCATTTTAGGTACCACTGCAATTAACGTATCAATAAGATAAGAGACTTTTGAACCAAGCTCTTTTTCTAATGTGGAGTCACTTAAGGCAATAAACTCTTCTAGCTCAATTAGCGATTCGATTGCATGAGTACTTGGATCAAGCTTTTTTGGCTCTGCCTTAAGATCAGATTTTATATCTTCAACAATTTTTTCTTTAAAAAAATTGTATCCTAAAATAAATGCAATGATTGCTCCAATAAGTCCCCCAATTACAGCGATAATAAAACTTGTAAATGGAATTAAAATAAGTAAAGATATCGCACCTAAAATTAATGCCAAAATAATACTTTTAATTTTTTTTGATTTCACTAGTTTATTCCTTTGTTTTTAAATTATTCATTTAACTTTTGCACCTAAATCCAAGTAAATTTAGAGTATTGTTTCGTAATATAGATATTATACTCGTAAAATCTTCATTTTTATTTATAACACCATCAATAATAGATATTTTGTCAAAGATTTAAATAAATGTTTGTATGTAATAGTTTAGTTTTTATAAAAACAATTTCGATTTTCCCAACAATTTTATATTTTACTATCATAGAGAACTATTTAAATTTTATCTTTTTACCATAGGTTTTAGCCTAGTGTTTTGTGAGCTTCTTAGATTTCTCATAAATTGCATTCAGTTTTTTAGTTGCTTATAAAATTCCATTATAGTCTCTTTATTTTGCACTTTCTTCAATTATAATTACTATTTTCTAGAAGTCTGTATTACGTATCTTTTATACTTTTTCAATTTTTTAATCGCCCAATCATAATGACTGGATGTTGCAGAAACTAAATAAGAACCTAAAGAAGTACTTCCTGTCCATTTATACCTTTTTTTTTCAAATAAGTCATCATTACTATGTTTTTTTATTAACTCTTGTATTTGTGAAAATGATTGTTTTATCATTTTATTGATTTGCGTATAATCAACTTTTTGATATTGTTTCCATATATTTTGATTTAGTTCTGGAAGTTCTTTCCATGTATAAGCTTTTGATGGCATATCCGGTTTTTGATCACTCATTCCTACTTTATACCATTGTAACATCATCAAATGCCAATGATGCAAATGGGCTAAGATATCTCTTATATTTTTATCTCTATCTTCAAAAGGTATTTTGCCATTTAGAATCTCATCCTTTGAAAAAGATTCTATTAATTCAAACATTTTATTAAAATTACTATTGCTTAACTCTAGAAGTTCAGTTT
>ERZ724565.10-NODE-10-length-13202-cov-2.291166_pt1 | contig 13202 bp, 15 predicted proteins | sample MGYA00375859_ERZ724565 | MGnify/ENA primary metagenome ERZ724565 (study PRJEB28725, sample SAMN03264851) | marine sediment metagenome | biome: marine pelagic biome; feature: marine oligotrophic desert; material: marine snow | place: Pacific Ocean:North Pacific...
TTTTAGAAGTGTGTGGTATTTTGGACTATATTGAACTGTATTCATAGATATTGGAGGAGGCACCCGGAATCGAACGAGTCTTTACAAACACCTATTAGTTAATGCTTTTTAATTCTTATCAAATTTAGATATGCCACATAATATGCCATTTAATAACTTTAGAATCAAGTCAAACTCCAATATAGGTCGATGTAGTCCAACTAAAGCCAAATTAGTATTTCATTCAAGACTTATGATTGTATCTCTTCAACAGTTATATTTAACTTATCTTTATATAGCAAACTATAAATACTCACAATAGAACTTTTGATAAAACAAACCCTTACTATAAAAAGGTCCAAAAAGACTCTTGAAATAGAGTTATGGTGTATTAAACAACTGATATAATTGTTTATTTTGAAAGTTAGTTTAGAATAAAGGTTAGGACTCAAATACAAAGGAGGTTTTGTTTTTATAATCGATAGTAGTGTATTTAAATACTGATTCTAAAATCACACTATTTAGAGTAATATAATGAACTCACAACCTTTTATATTTTCATTTAGAATATTTCCCCTTTTTTTTTATAATCCCATTTTCCCAGGATTTAAAATATTGTTTGGGTCAAACGCTTTTTTGATACTTCTAAACAGTTCCATTTCTGAAGGAGTAAAAGCGATATCCATAAAAGGTGCCTTTGCTGTTCCTATTCCATGCTCACCACTTAACGTGCCTCCCAAATCAACCACATATTGAAATATCTCTTTAATGGCCTTATGACCATCGTGCATTTGCTGTTCATTGTCTTTATCTGGAACCATTACATTTACATGTATATTCCCATCACCTGAGTGTCCAAAACAAGGAACATTAAATCCGTATTTTTCACCTATTTTATAAATTCCTGCTAGGGCTTCGGGTAATTTGCTTCTTGGAACTGAGATATCTTCATTTAATTTTTTGGTTCCATAAATGGTCACTGCTGGAGAGGCATTTTTTCTGGAAAACCAAAGTTTGGCTGCTTCTTCATCATTTTGTGCGGTGACAAAATCAATTGAACCATTTTCTTTAAAAGATTCTTCTAAAATATTTAGTTGGGTATCTAAGTCATCTTTCATATTACCATCCACATCACCAATTAAAATGGCACCTGCTTTTTCTGGTAGGTCAATATTAAACTTTTCTCGTACGGCTTTAATAACTAAAGCATCTAAGAATTCCATTGCAACTGGGTTTGCTCCTGAAGCCAGAGATTTAAAGACAGCGTTCATAGCATTTTCAACATTGGGAAATATTCCCATATAAGTTTTTTTATGTTTTGGTTTTGGAATAAGTTTTAGTGTAATTTCAGTGATAACAGCTAAAGCACCTTCACTTCCCGTTAAAATACCTGCAATATTAAACCCAGCTACATCTTTGATGGTTTTTTTACCAGCAACAATGATTTCACCACTTGGTAAAACAGCACGAAGGGCAACCACATAATCTTTTGTGATACCATATTTAGCAGCTCTCATTCCACCTGCATTTTCAGCTACATTTCCACCCAAAGTAGAAAAAGCTTCACTGGCTGGATCTGGAGGATAAAACAATCCCACTTCTTCAACAGCTTTTTGAAAATCCATATTAACAAGGCCAGGTTGAACAATACCTAACATATTTTCCATATCTATTTCAAGAAGTTGATCCATATGTCTATCTAGCGATAAGACAATTCCACCATTGGCAGGAAGTGCACCACCTGTAAATCCTGAACCATAACCTCTTGGTACGATTACAATCTTATGCTCATTACAATATTTTAATACTTTAGAAATATCATCTTCACTTCTAGGAAATATAACAGCATCAGGTTCATATCTTGTTCTGGTTGCATCATAACAATAGGCAATTAGGTGTGCTTTATCACTTTTTATGTTCTCAGAAGTTACTATGTTTGAAAAAGCTTCTATATCATCTTTGTTTAGCATTTATTAGCCTTTTTAATTTTAAATATTTTCATTATAAAACCTCCCCGATTAATTCAATAGGATTTTTAAATATAACTTCTTTAACATCACTTACATGCAAAGAGTTGGTGATTTGCATTCTACAGGCACTACACTCAGCACTGACTATATTTGCTTTAGTATCTCTTATCATTGCAGCTTTTGGTAGTCCCGCTGCTCGAGCAAGGTGATATTTCTCACTTTGCATGGTAACTCCACCAAATCCACAGCATCTGTTAGGATCACTCATTTCTTTCATTTCATAATTTTGTGAAAGAAGTGCTCGTGGTTCTTTTGAAATACCTTGCATTTTTTTAGCATGACAAGGGTCGTGGTAAGTTACTAGGTCATTGATATTTTTATTTTTACCTGCAAGCATCTCTTTTAGTTTTGTATTGTTTTCTAACCATTTTGTTGCCATTTGAACTTTAGGTGCTAATTTAGCAGCTCGTTCTTTCCATTCAGGTTGGTCATGTAAAAAATGTACCCAATCTATATTAATCATAGCACTACATGTAGCTTCAGGAATAATAATAGCATCCACATCATCAACAAAAGTTTCAAAGTAAGCTATGTTTTTTTTCACCAAATAATCTACAGTATCAAAATCACCTGTAAAATAAGCAGGTGCTCCACAACATAGTTGTTTTTTTGGAATCATTACATCAATTTCAAGCTTATTAAGTATTTTAATCAGTGAGTCACCTATATTGGTATAAGTATAATTTCCCATACATCCAATAAAGATAGCGACCTTATTTTTTGTTTCAATTGTTTGCCATTTACTTTGTGAATTTTGAATAAATTCAGGGTATTTATTTAAAAAACTTGTTTTATCTGCAAAGGGTAAGGCTCTGTCTTTTTTTACAATGGGAAGAGAAAACCTAGGCAGTGCTGATTGTTTTTCTTTGTCTATTTTTAATCCGCAAGTTTGAAATACATAACCAAGTTTAGACATCAAGTCCATTATTTTTCTATGTCGTAAAAGAAAAAAGAAGGCTTTTTTATACCAAGCTATTCCATATTTTTTAGCAATGTCATTTCTAACTTGCTCTATTACCATATCTGTTGGTATATCAATAGGACAAATATCAACACAGTTGGTACATAAAAAACAAGTTTCAAAAATCTCTTTGGCATTTTGGTCTAAATCAATGTCACCTTTTTCATATGCGCCTAATAACTCCAAAAAACCTCTAGGACTAGTGGTTTCATCTTTATTGATATTGAAAATAGTACAGACTGGTTTACATTTTCCACATTTAATGCAGGGGTCGGTTATCTTTGTATAGTTGTATTTTTTTGTCATAAAGAAGTATATTTAATCAAGATAACAAAAACATAACACTATTCTAGTTCTTTAAAAGCATATCCTCGGTTTGAATAAGATTTAATAAATTTCTTTTCAAGGTTTTTTTTAAGTCTTGCTACTAACATTCGTATAGCTTCAATAGAAACTGGTTCACCTTCCCAAACATGATATTCAATAATTTCATAGCCGACCAAATCATTTTTGTGTTTTAGTAGAAGATTTAATAATAGGTTTTCTTTTAATGTAAGCTTTTTTTCTTTGTCACTAACTGTCAATATACTCTGACTAAAATCAAAATAGATATCTTCATCAAGCCTAATAACATCTTTGTGTACATTACAAAGTTTATCAATTTTAATTTCTAATTCATCCACAAAAAAGGGTTTTTTTATATAATCATTACATCCAAAGCTATAAGATTTTTTAATGTATTCAAGTTCAGTAGTTGCAGAGATAATAATCACCGGCACATCTTTATAATGCCTTCTAATTTCTTGCAAGATTTTAATTCCATTAACTTTTGGAACATTGATATCTAATACAAAGCAAGAATAACCTTCTGAAATATTATCAAAAGCTTCTCTCCCATCAGTAAAAGAATGCACTTCATAGCCCTTAAGATTCAGCTTTAAACTAATTGTTTTATTAAGTCGCTCGTTATCTTCTAAAAGTAAAATTTTCATGTTTGTTTCTTATTTGGGAGTTTTATTTCAAACACCACATTATTATCATCGTTCCAAACAGATAACTTTCCATTCATTTTATCTTCAATGATAAGTTTTGCCATATATAAACCAAACCCTGTTCCATTAGCTTTTGTCGTAAAAAATGGTTGAAATACTTTTGTTATTATATCTTCATTTATTTTACCTGCGTTATCTATAATTTGAATATAAGTAAAATCGTCTTCTTTAATAACTTTGATAGATATATTAAATTCACATTCTTCATCTTCAGTGATTTTGATAATCTTATTTTTGGCATTATTGATAATATTAAGTAAAACCTGTTTTAATTCATTTTCATATGCGTAGACTAAAAGTGGCCCTTTCCCACAACCATAATCAAAAGAAACATCAATATCATAATAGAAAATCTGTCTTCCAACAATTGCAAAGATTTCTCTAAATGCTTTTTTTATATCAAAGACTTCTTTTTTGATTGATGGTTTAAGGAAGTTTCTAAAATCACTTAGTGTATTTGACATATATTTAATTTGTTCCATTGAATCATTGACATAACTTTTAATTATATTCTTATCAATATTATCTATAGAATAATTGATTTCAACTTCTTGAACAATTGCTGAGAGTTCAACCAAAGGTTCATTCCATTGGTGAGCTATTGAAGCAACCATTTCTCCCATTTCTGCAAATTTACTTTGTTGTATTAACAACTCTTTTTGTTTCATTTGCTCAGTAGTATCATACATAACACAAACTATTCCGCCAATAGAGCCATCAGACTTCAAGTAAACAGCTTTATTTAGTGTAATATATCTGGTCACCCCATCTGGTGAAGTATATATTATCTCATCCGTATTCGTACCTAGTGTTTCAATGATATGGGCATCAATTTTTTTATGTCTATCTGAGGTTACTTTGGAAAATAAAGAATATGCTAATTTACCAATAAGGTCTTTTTTATCTTTTTGTACCAATTTACAGAAGCACTCATTACACCGAACAAACTTACCTTCTTTGTCTTTATAATACACAGGATTGGGTAAGGTGTCAAGTAAGACACCTTCTAGTTTTAACTTTTCAACTAAATCTTTATTTGACACATTTTCCATATTTTCTCATTTTAAATTTTCATATTATATCGTAGTTTTTGATTGCTAATTGGTAAATCCATATAGTCTTTCAGGGTTATCTTCCATTATTTTTTTAACAATATCTTCTTTATTTGTATATGCATCTACTAAATCAACAAGCTCGTTATATCTTGGTGTTGGAACAGAAATACTAGGATGTGGCCAATCACTCGCCCATACTATTTGATTTTCATTGGCATTAATAATTGCTTGAGCAAATGGGATAACATCATTATATGGAGCATAAGCTTCATTTGTAACTCTATACGCACCTGAGAGTTTTACCCATGCTTTGTTCTCTTTTAAAAGACGTAACATATCTTGGAAGCCCTTTTGCTCCACTCCCTTATCAATATCAAAATGGCCCATATGATCAAAAACAATATCCACGTCAATATCTTTAAACTCTTCATACAGATCATCATAACTTGACACATCAATAAGAAGTTGCAAGTGCCACCCTAAAGGTTTGATTAATGTTGCTAGTTTTCTAACATGAGCTGAGTTTATTCCACTATTAAAAAGCAAATTTACTCGTACACCTCTAACTCCATATTCATTCCATTTTTTTAATTCTTCAAAGTCATGGGTATCTTCTATTACTACGATGGCTCTAAGCTCAGAAGGTTTCGCTTTTAAAGCTTCTATGGTTGCACTATTATCAAAATTATAAACACTTGGCTGAATAATAACAGCACGTCCTATATCGTTTTTTTCTAATAAACTAAAAAAGTCACCCAAAGATGCGTCAGATGGGGTATATGACCTTCCTTGAGAGTAAGGGTACCTAACGCTTGGTCCAAATACATGAAAGTGGCAATCGCAATTTTTATTAATATTTTTCATTTTCTTTCCTAAATAAGTTTTCTAAACTGTGTAATATCGTCTAAGTTTTCTAAAGTAAATATATTTGTTTGAATCTCTTCTAAAATATCTTTTTTATAAATCTCTTTATTTAAATCATAAAACTTGCTCTTAATTTCATCATAACTGGGAGTATTATCTTCTCCCCAAATAGCTTCTTTATCTCCTGATTTAAAGATATCTCCATTTTTCATTTCAATACAAATGTTCGAAAATCTTTTTTTAGGAAACTGTTCATTATATTAACTGTTTTCAGAAATATTTGTTTTATTAAAAAGTTCTAATATATCTTTATCCAAATCAAAGTCTTCAGTAACAATTTTTTTTGTTAAATCAGTTTGTGCCAGACTTAAAACTGCTGGATATTTTAAAGCATACTGTGCTTCTTCAGTATTATTTGGTATGTTATTATTCAACCTAGTTGACTCATGAAATGATTCAATGGTAACGTTTTTAATATCGTCAATATTAAAAGTGAAGTTTTTATTTAAATAATTTGCTGCTACAATAGCTGGTTGAGCCCATCTACACACAGGATATGGTTTAAAATACTGTTTTAGTATTTCAAATTTTTTTCCCAAGTTTTGCCAATGTTTTTTTGTGTCCTCGGAATAAAGAACAAGAGAAGGCGCCCCTGTAAATCCAGACTTCGCTAGAAGTGCAGCTTTTAAGCCCACAAAGGACCCAAACCCAGAACCATCTTTTAACATACTTGGAGTATCAATTATCTTCATCATTTGTGATCTTGGAGAATAAAACTCACAAATTCCTAAAGCATGTTTGGTTTGTTCTTTGCTAAGTTTTAAAACTCGGCATGCAATTGCACAAACACCTAATGAATTCCAAGCACCTGAAGTATGATAATCACTGGTACTATCATGTAATGCAATTCCAGCTCTCACTGATATTTCATAGGCGATAATGATATTTGCTAAAACCTCTTTTCCTGTCATACTTTCATTATTATGTATTAATAATGAAGCAGGAACAACACTCACACCCACATGCCCTTTGGTTAAAACATGACCATCGTGCATATCAAAGGCGTCAATACTCATGGCACTGGTATACAAAGCCCCCAACTGGGACATTTTTGTTTGATGAAACAATGATTGGGAATCATGTCCAGAATAAAATTCTTTTGAAAAATCATTCACAATTTTTGATAGTTTTGTTTGACTACCCATAATAGAAACACCCACTGTATCAAGCAAACATTTCTTTGCTTCATTTATAACTTCTACACTAAAATCTTCATATTTACTGTCTATAATATAATCTATAATGTCCATGATTTTAATCCTCCGTAGGAGAAACTCCCCTTGAAATAAATACGGTTGACAAAATATATACTAATTTATCGGCGAAAATTGCTGTCATTCCAGTGGTAATTGCTCCAGCTAGTAGCATTGGCATGATGTCCAAATCAATTCCAGAGAAGATAAGTTCACCCAATCCTCCTCCACCTATTAAAAAGACTAAAGGTGCAGTACCAATATTAATAGCAACAGCTGTTTTAATTCCTGCAAAAATCACATATAAAGCATTTGGGATTTCAACTTTTAATAAAATCTGAAAAGAATTCATTCCCATCCCATGTGCTGCTTCTATGATACTAGGTGAGACAGCATTAATACCCACAAAAGTATTTTTTATAATTGGAAGTAATGTAGCAATAAACAATCCAACAACTGCAGGTAAAAACCCAATGCCTAAAAAACTCATTGATAGTGCTAAAATTGCTAGAGTGGGTATGGTTACACTCATGTTAAATATTTGCATAATATTTTCAGCTTGTTTGTTTAATGCGGGTCTACTTAAAAGTACACCAAATGAAATTCCAAAAAATATTGCCAAACTACTCGATGTTAAAACCATAATAATATGCTGATTTAAAAGATAAAGTATATCTTCCTCATACTCTCCAATACTTGTATAGTTTAGAAGAATAAAAAATACTGCCAATAAAGACAATGAAAAAACTAAAAAGGAAACATACTTATTCATCTTCAAATCCAGTTTTAGCCTCACTATAAGCCAGATTTAAAAAGGCACTAATGCTCTCTTGAGAGATTTCACCTATGTATCGTCCATTTTCATTCACACAGGCAAATGAACTTTTCGTATGTAAGTACATTTTTGAGGATATATTTTTTAAGCTCTCGTTAATATCTATCTTTGATTTCAATTCAATAGCATAGTTTTTACATGATCCTTGAACGTTTTCTCTCATATTAAGATCTTTTAAAACCAAACGACCTGTTGGTTCACTTTGATCATTTAGAACAAAAACTGATTTTAGTTGTTTATCTTTCATCAAGCTAACTGCTTCTACAATATTGTCATTTTCACTAAAAAAATCTGCATCAGAATTGATTGCATCTTTTGCTGTAAATAAATTTAGTCTTTTTAAAGTTCTATCTTTTCCAACAAAATCCTCTACAAAACTATTTATAGGATGTGCCAGAATATTATCAGGAGTATCAAACTGTTGCAAAATACCATTGTTAAATATGGCGATTTTATCAGCCATTTTAATGGCTTCATCAATATCATGACTTACCATTACAATAGTTTTTTTTATCTTTGTTTGAATTTTTAAAAATTCATCTTGAATGATTTCTCTATTAATTGGATCTATGGCACCAAACGGTTCATCCATAAGCATTACAGGTGGGTTTGCCGCTAGTGCACGTGCAACTCCAACTCTTTGTTGTTGTCCTCCTGATAACTCCTTTGGATACATTTCTAAGTAGTTTTCATCAAGTGAGACCATTTTCATTAACTCAATTGCTCTTTTGTTTATGTCTGCCTTTGACCACTTAAGAAGTTTTGGTACCACAGCGATATTCTCTTTTATAGTCATATTGGGGAAAAGCCCAATTTGTTGTATTACGTATCCAATTTTTTTTCTAAGTTTTACATTTTCTAGATTGGTAACATTTTCTTCATTTATAAATATTTCACCCGAAGTTGGCTCAATAATTTTGTTTATCATTTTTAAAGTCGTAGTTTTACCACATCCAGATGGTCCTAATAAAACACAAATCTCACCTTCTTTAATATGCATATTCACATTATCAGCTGCAGTTATCGTTTTATCTTTTGTAGTAAATTGTTTACAAAGGTTGTTTAACCTAATCATTTTAATCCTTTAGATGTCATCATGTTTTGAATAAAAAGTAAAATATAATCAGCAATAATTGCTAAAATACTTACACTAATAGCACCAACTATTAATTGTATTTGATTACTTTGAGTTATTCCAGCACTAATAAATGTTCCTAATCCACCTGCTCCAATATATGCAGCAATTGCCATTACTCCAATATTAAGTACTGTTGCATATCTAACACCAGCCATGATGATTGGAATAGAAAGAGGTATTTCTATTTTAAATAGTATTTCTGATTTTTTCATTCCCATACCTAATGCTGCTTCTTTTAGTGCAGGATCAATATTTAATATTGCTGTATATGTATTTCTTACAATAGGTAACAAGGAATACAAGAAAACAGCAATAATGGCAGGTAAATATCCTATCCCTTGATTGATAAGGGATAGGATAGGAATCATTAAACCAAACAAAGCAATTGAAGGAATAGTTATAATTATAGATGTTACATATAAAACATAATCAGCAAGTCTTTTATGCTGAGTAATGTAAATACCTAAACTAACACCAACAACTATCGCAAACCCCACTGCAAAAAATACTAGTAGAATATGCTCAATAGTTTTATATAAAATTTCATCATAATTTGCTAAATAAAAGTTTAAAACTTCCATGACTATATTTGTTTAGCCCAAGTAGCTATTTTAGAAGCAAATTCTATAAATTTTGGGTTGGTATCTAACATCCATTCTGTATGACCACCACCTTCTAATAAGAATAATTCCTTATTTGAATTTGGGTATTTTTCGAAAATACTTTTGGGCTCAGTAATTGGATGAAGTTTGTTATCTGCTCCATGTGCGATCAATACAGGAATATCAGTTAAGTGATGTAAGTTCTCTTCACAGTTAAATAACATCAAAGAATCAGCCAAATCGAAATCAGCTCTTACTCCATAACCTTCTGTTTTTACAAGTTCACTAAATACATATTCTCTACTAACATGATCTAAAGGATAAATATCAAATGGATCAAAATCGTTTGCACCATCTCCAAGTACATTTTTTGTTCTCTCTTCTTCTAACCATTGTTTGTACTTAACAAACTCTTCTTCACCTCTAAGTTCTTTTTGAACTCTGTTATTATTGTAAAAACCATTCATACACACAAGACCAGATACCAATTCTTGAACTAATTTTGTCGTTTCAAGAATCATACCTCCAGCCATTCCCCAACCTGCAATTACAACTTTTCTCTCTGGATAAACTGATTTTACATATACAACGGCATTAGCAATATCTCTAATTTGGTCTTCAAGTAATACTTTATTTTTAGTACCTTCACTTTTCCCAAAACCTCTATAATCAAATCCAAAAGATGTATATCCCTCTTTTGTAAAAAATCTTGCAAATCTTGCGGGGTGAATCTCTTTCATCCCGGTATATCCTGAACATACAATCATCACTGGCTTCTCAGGGTTTTCACCTGCATCTGGAGTATAAAATGATCCATCTAACTTGATTTTATCACTAATAAAACTAATACTTTTTTCTAACATTTTTTTTCCTATATTTATAATAAATTTTTAATATTTGGCGCATAAACTCTCGCCTTACGTATCTCTTGATAATCTATATCTGCATAGATTAAATCTTCTTCTTCAGTTTTTGCAATTGCAAGAACTTCTCCATGAGGATCCATGATGACCGAATTCCCAAAGAACTTAAATTCTTTTTCTCCACCAACTCTGTTTGCTCCTATAATGTAAGACTCGTACATCATTGAGTAAAAATCAAAACACTTTTGCCAATTTTTAATATTTGTAATATTTTCTTCGGTTATGCCTCCATTAAATGGTGATATCAAAAGATTAGTATCTTCAAGCATAGTATTATGCACCAAACTTGGATCCCACATATCAGCACAAATTAAAACAGCATATTTCCACTGGTCGTTTACTGAAAAATTATGCACCTCTTTTGAAGGTGCAAAAATTGCTTTTTCAATAAACTTTCCATAATTAGGTAAATTGTTTTTTCTGTGTACAAACTCTATTTTTTTGTTGTAGACAGTAATTGAACTATTGTATAAAACTGCATTTCTTTCTTCTTCTGGGATACCAAAGATTATTCTAATGCCATCACTGGCTTCTACTAATAAGTTAACATATTTATTTTCTAAGGTCATTCCCATATCCAAAATTTTATCTTGAATGTGATAACCAGTTAAAGATAACTCAGGGAAGACCAAAAGTTCAATATCAAGTTCTTTTGCTTTTTTAATATAGTCCAAATGTTTTTGAACATTTGACTCAATATCAAATAGCTTAATATCAATTTGTGCAACCCCTACTCTCATTTAGATTAGTCCGTTTTCATTTAAAAATTTAGTAGCTACACTCTTAACTGTATTTTTATCCACATCAATTTGTTTATTAATACTTCTCATTAAATCATCAGTTAAAATAGCAGATACTTTGTTTAAAATATTTCCAAGAGAAGGATTCTTTTTTAATGTATCTTCTCTTATTACTGGTACCAATGCGTAGTTAGGGAAGAAACCCAAATCATCTTCTAAAGTATAGAAGTTAAAAGCAGAAATTCTTCCATCTGTTGCAAAAACCAAGCCCAATTCAATATCTTTATTTTTCAATGCAGTATAAATAAGTCCTGAATCCATTTTTATTTTATTTGATCTTGATAGTTTAAACTTATATTTTTTTTCAACACCAGGCATACCATCAGGTCTTGCAGAAAACTCTGAGTTTAACCCAGTTTTAATTTTCACCTTAGCATTCATTGCTTTTGCATAATCACTTATAGTGCTAATATTATATTTATTTTTATCAGATAATCTCATGGCAAATGCGTAAGTATTGTTAGCTTTTGACGGATTTAACCAAACTAAACCAACTTCTTTATCAAGTTTTTTAACTCTTTCATAAACTTCAGATGATGTCAACTTTTCTTTTACTTTATTATAAGTAATAAGTGACGTTCCTGTATATTCCCAATATAAGTCAATTTGACCATGAACTTGAGCTTTTCTTAAAACAGTACTTCCCATGCCATTTTTCTTATCTACATCAAAACCCTTTGCTTCTAATAACTGTGATGTCATTTCAGCCAAAAACTGTTGTTCAGTAAAGTTTTTACCACCAACCACAATAGTTTCAGCATAAGCAAAACCAACCAATAAACTAAGTAACACAAGTAATTTTTTCATTCTCTTTCCTTTTTTCTAATTATTGAAAGTTTATATTATAAACATAACATAAACATAACATGTCATATTGAAAAAATAAAAACTAAATAATATTTTCAGTTTTATTTTATCAACATATATCCAACTCCATAAATATTTTTCAATATTTTTGCTGGGATCTTTTTCTTAAAATTTTTCACAAATGATAGCAGTGCATTTTGAGTCACATTTTCTTCTTTTAACCAAACATAATTTTGCATTTCGGGATAGGTTACAATTCTATATTCCAATAACATCGTAAAAAATAGCAACTCTTTCTTTGTTAAAAAAAAGAGTTTAGTGTCGTTATAAATGGAATAGTTCTTTTTATCTAAAAACCAATTGGGTAAAAATTCGAACTTTTTATCAATCCTGGATGATTCTACTACTGAAGTATCATTAGAGTTATATACTAAATTTTCCATAGTTACACCCAAATTATTTTTTTATTGCGTCTTTAATAATTTGAAGATATCTTCCAGATTTAATCAACTTTCTTAATCCCTTGTCAAACTTAGCAACCAGCTCAGTAGCTTTTGGATTTTGTTTAGACACAAGGAAAAATGCACCTGTTTGACGTTGGACTTGTTTGGGATGCGTGACAAATCGTGTAGCATCCTTTGGAGAAAAAGTTTTATTAATGATATTGTAACCAACCAAGTAACTACTAGGGACTACATCCACTTCATTTGTCAATAACATTTTAAAACAACTTTGAGCATTGGGTGAGATAACGGGAGTAATTCCCTTGTCTTGTAGTAACTTAGTTGTACTGTAACCTTTAATTCCACATATTTTATATTCTTTCAAATGTTCAAAGTTTTCCCAAGTAAATTTTTTAACTTTAAGATTAAAAAAAAGCATCCTGGTTCAAATGACTGCCTT
>ERZ724565.11-NODE-11-length-12881-cov-11.023679_pt1 | contig 12881 bp, 6 predicted proteins | sample MGYA00375859_ERZ724565 | MGnify/ENA primary metagenome ERZ724565 (study PRJEB28725, sample SAMN03264851) | marine sediment metagenome | biome: marine pelagic biome; feature: marine oligotrophic desert; material: marine snow | place: Pacific Ocean:North Pacific...
GTTAAAGAAAGAACAAAAGAATTAGGAAATCAACTTTATTTTGATAAATTAACCAGAGTATTTAGCTATTCTGCATTATTACGTGATATTAAAAAAGCAGACTATTCAACAATTTTTCTTATAAATATTGACTCATTCCAAAATATAAATAATATTTATGGCTTCCAATCTGGTAATACAATTTTACAGCAGTTTTCTTTATGTTTAAAAGGATTTGGCAATATTTGTAAAATTTATAGAACACATGCAGATGAATTTGTTTTATTAAAATCAACAAAAATATTTAAACGCAGTGACTTTGAAAACAAGTTACAAAAAATGAAGGGAAAAATAAAGAATTTCAATTTTAAATTAGAAGATGGAGAATCAATAGATGTAGATGCAACTATAGGAGTATCCATAAATAGTGACAATCCTCTATCAACAGCGCATATGGCTTTAAAATATGCCAAGAAACATCGTTTGGGATACAAAATATATAATAAAAATATTGATATAACTCAAGAGATGAATGATGTTTTAAAATGGTCAGGAAAAATCAAAAATGCAATTAAAAATGATATGGTTTTTCCTGTATTTCAACCAATAGTTAATAAAAATAAAGAGATAGTAAAATATGAAGTTCTAATGAGAATATCTGAAATTAAAGATAATAAAGTGGATATGATTGCACCTTACTTCTTTCTCGATGCAGCTATTAAAACTAAACAATACAATACCCTCTCAAATATAATCATTGAAAAGAGTTTTGAAGTAATGAATAATAATGATAAAGACTTTTCTATAAATATTTCATATGAAGATATATTTAATCATACATTAATTCAATATATAAAAAATAACTTAGATAAATACCCAAACATTGGAGGCCGATTAATCATAGAAATTCTAGAAACAGAGCTCATAGAAGATATGCATGTAATGAATGAATTTATTAGTGATTTCAAAAAATATGGAGTTAGAATTGCCATTGATGATTTTGGTACTGGACATTCAAATTTTTCTAATATACTTGATTTAAATCCAGACTATATTAAAATTGATGGTTCCTTTATTAAGAACATTCATACAGATAAAATATCACATTCTTTGGTCAAAGGGATAATTGCATCAGCAAAAGAGTTAAATATCAAAACAATAGCTGAATTTATTCACAATAAAGATGTGTTCGATGTAACACTAAAACTTGGCATAGATGAGTTTCAAGGTTTTTATTTCTCTGAACCACTAATTAAACCCTAAATATTTAATTTATTAATAAACTGAATATCCTTCATCATCAAGCTTTTTCTTTTCCACATATACTTCATATGCCCAAATAATTCCAATAACAATACTTATAGTTGATACTGCATAGTAAAAGTAGTTCATAATAACAGCTCCTTTTGGACCATAAATTCTACAGAAAATTTGTGGCAAAATTGTGTTATTAAGTTTAAACATTTGTTACTTTTTTATAAGGATAAAGAAAGGCTAAAAAAGGGCTAAAAAAAAAGCTCTTATTTCAACCTAGTAAGACTAGATAAAAATAAGAGCTTGAATAAAAAATCTCAAAGCTGGCAGCGGCTTACGTTTCCACAATTGAAAACTGCAGTATTATCAGCGATGAAGTGCTTGACTTCCAGGTTCGGAATGGGACTGGGTATTTCCACTTCTCTATAGCCACCAGCAAATTGAGAATAAAAACAACCTTGATTGTCTCTATTCTCAACTCATTAGTATGAGAATTTGTTGTTAAAGTCTTAGCTTAGCTTTTTTAAAGGTAAGCATTAAAATTTTCACACATAGTTTAAAAGTTTATCTTTTAAACCTTATTAAGTGTATACTTAATAAGATAGTAAATCAAGAAATAATTGTAAATAAGCCAAACGATCTATTAGTACTAGTCAGCTAAACGTCTTACAACGCTTACACATCTAGCCTATCAACCAGCTAGTCTTGCTGGGATCTTCAGGGAAAGTTCATCTCGGAGTTGGCTTCGTGCTTAGATGCTTTCAGCGCTTATCTCATCCGTACGTAGCTACCCAACGATGCTCTTGGCAGAACAATTGGTACACCAGTGGTACGTTCACCCCGGTCCTCTCGTACTAGGGGCAAATCTCCTCAACTTTCCTACGCCCACGGAAGATAGGGACCGAACTGTCTCACGACGTTCTGAACCCAGCTCGCGTACCGCTTTAAATGGCGAACAGCCATACCCTTGGGACCTGCTCCAGCCCCAGGATGCGATGAGCCGACATCGAGGTGCCAAACCTCCCCGTCGATGTGAGCTCTTGGGGGAGATCAGCCTGTTATCCCCGGCGTACCTTTTATCCTTTGAGCGATGGCCCTTCCACACAGAACCACCGGATCACTATGACCGACTTTCGTCTCTGCTCGACATGTATGTCTCACAGTCAGGCTGGCTTATGCCATTATACTCAACAGGCGATTTCCATCCGCCTTGAGCCAACCTTTGCAAGCCTCCGTTACTTTTTAGGAGGCGACCGCCCCAGTCAAACTACCCACCAGACATTGTCCTGGCACAAGATTATTGTACGCAGTTAGTAACTCAAATATTCAAGGGTGGTATCTCAAGGTTAGCTCCACTAGAATTTGCATCCTAGTTTCAAAGCCTCCCACCTATCCTGCACATGAATATCCAAGCTACAGTGTCAAGCTGTAGTAAAGGTGCACGGGGTCTTTCCGTCTTTCCGCGGGTAGGAGGAATTTTCACCTCCACTACAATTTCACTGGATCCCTGGTTGAGACAGCTCCCATCTCGTTACGCCATTCATGCAGGTCGGTATTTAACCGACAAGGAATTTCGCTACCTTAGGACCGTTATAGTTACGGCCGCCGTTTACTCGGGCTTCAATCAAATGCTTCGCACAAGTGCTGACATCATCAGTTAACCTTCGAGCACCGGGCAGGCGTCACACCTTATACATCCACTTACGTGTTAGCAAAGTGCTGTGTTTTTGGTAAACAGTCGGGAGGGACTCTTTGTTGCAACCTCTATCGCTTTTTGGAGCAAGTCCATATACAATAGTAGGCACACCTTATACCGAAGATACGGTGCTAGTTTGCAGAGTTCCTTAACCAGGGTTCTTCCACGCGCCTTAGAATACTCATCCCACCTACCTGTGTCGGTTTACGGTACGGGCAACATATAATATACTTAGAGGCTTTTCTTGGCACGACAGTATCATCGATTCTCCCTCTTCTCCGAAGAGCGTTGGGAGCCTGTAAGATCTCGGTCTCATGTAAGGCGGATTTTCCTACCTTACGACCTACGTCCTTCGACCCACTATTCCATCAGTGAGCTCGATTAACTCTATGCGTCCCCACTTCGCGCTTATATGTTGGTATTGAAATATTAATCAATTTGCCATCGTCTACCCCTTTCGGACTCGACTTAGGACCCGACTAACCCTACGATGACGAGCATCGCGTAGGAAACCTTGGGTTTTCGGCGTTAAAGATTCTCACTTTAATTATCGCTACTCATGCCTGCATGCTCACTTCTATCCGCTCCACGACTCCTTACCGGTATCGCTTCTACGCTGAATAGAACGCTCTCCTACCACTCGAATAAATTCGAATCTAAAGCTTCGGTGTACATCTTAGCCCCGTTATATTTTCCGCGCAGAATCACTAGACCAGTGAGCTGTTACGCTTTCTTTAAAGGATGGCTGCTTCTAAGCCAACCTCCTGGTTGTCACAGTAACTCCACATCGTTTTCCACTTAGATGTAACTTTGGGACCTTAGCTGTTAGTCTGGGTTGTTCCCCTCTCGACATAGGATTTTATCACCCTACGCCTGACTCCCTAGATTACACATGTAGTATTCGAAGTTTGACAGGGTTTGGTACCGCGGTAAGCAGCCCTAGCCCAATCAGTGCTCTACCCCTACATGTTACTACTAGAGGCTATACCTAAATATATTTCGGAGAGAACCAGCTATCACGAAGTTTGATTGGCCTTTCACCCCTATCCACAGGTCATCCGGAGACTTTTCAACGCCTATCGGTTCGGTCCTCCACTGGCTCTTACACCAGCTTCAACCTGCCCATGGATAGATCACTTCGTTTCGGGTCTGCAGCATCTGACTAATTCGCCCTATTAAGACTCGCTTTCGCTACGGCTTCGTACTTGACTTAACCTTGCCAGACACCACAACTCGCAGGCTCATTATGCAAAAGGCAGTCCGTCACCCTGTACAAGACATAGGGCTCCGAATGATTGTAAGCTAATGGTTTCAGGTTCTATTTCACTCCCCTCACTGGGGTACTTTTCACCTTTCCCTCACGGTACTTGTTCACTATCGATCTGTAAGTAGTATTTAGGGTTGGAGGGTGGTCCCCCCGGATTCAGACAAAATATCACGTGTTCCGTCCTACTCAGGATACTACTAAAGCTTTCGAAGATTTCGATTACAGGGGTTTCACCTTCTACGCCGCAACTTTCCAGCTACTTCATCTATCTTCTTAAGTCTTATGTTGTAGTCCTACAACCCCCAATGCAAGCATTGGGTTTGCCCTAATCCCATTTCGCTCGCCGCTACTTTGGGAATCTCTTTTGATTTCTCTTCCTCTGGTTACTGAGATGTTTCACTTCACCAGGTTCGCCCCGTTGCCGGTAACATGAATCGCTCCATGCTGGGTTGCCCCATTCGGAAATCTTCGGATCAAAGTTTTTTGACAACTCCCCGAAGCTTATCGCAGTCTAATACGTCCTTCATCGCCTCTTACAGTCTAGGCATCCACCATTAGCCCTTAATAGCTTATTTTGACACTTAATAATTTAAGATGTCTTATGCAATTAAAGTTTAAATTGTAATCTTTCGATTACGGTTTTAACATTATATGATTATTCCTTGACTACTATCTTATTAAATATACTACTATATCTTTTAAGTTAGTTGTGTTCTATCTATATATTATTTTACTAATAAATTAGTAAATTTTTTAGATAATAAAATTTTTTTTGTTTTTTATATAAATTATAAAATAAATTATAACTTACACGAAAAAAATTAAAGACTTTAACAATAAATTTTTAAATAACTCGGTCATTTTCAATGACCATCGGTTTGAAAATAAATTTTCCTACCATGTTCTTGTTTCATAGATCATATAAATATAATCTTTATAAACCGAACATAAATTCTAATGTTTTTCTTAGTCTTGAGCTTAGAAACGAATCTAAGCTCTTTCTCTGAAAGGAGGTGATCCAACCGCAGGTTCTCCTACGGTTACCTTGTTACGACTTCACCCCAGTCGCTAATTCCACTGTGGAGGGTAGCTATCTTAGCATCCCCGCTTCGAATGAAATCAACTCCCATGGTGTGACGGGCGGTGAGTACAAGACCCGGGAACGTATTCACCGTAGCATTGCTGATCTACGATTACTAGCGATTCCAACTTCAAGCAGTCGAGTTGCAGACTGCTATCCGAACTGGGAGGCATTTTTGAGATTTGCTCCACCTCGCGGTATCGCAGCTCTTTGTATGCCCCATTGTAGCACGTGTGTAGCCCTGGACGTAAGGGCCATGATGACTTGACGTCGTCCTCACCTTCCTCCTGGTTACCCAGGCAGTCTGTTTAGAGTTCTCAGCCGAACTGTTAGCAACTAAACACGAGGGTTGCGCTCGTTGCGGGACTTAACCCAACATCTCACGACACGAGCTGACGACAGCCGTGCAGCACCTGTATATAAGTTTCTGCAAGCAGACACAATCTAATCTCTTAAATCTTCTTACTATGTCAAGTCCAGGTAAGGTTCTTCGCGTATCGTCGAATTAAACCACATGCTCCACCGCTTGTGCGGGTCCCCGTCTATTCCTTTGAGTTTTAATCTTGCGACCGTACTCCCCAGGCGGCACACTTAATGTGTTAACTGCATTACTGCTATGTCTAGCATAGCAACAACTAGTGTGCATCGTTTAGGGCGTGGACTACCAGGGTATCTAATCCTGTTTGCTCCCCACGCTTTCGCGTCTCAGCGTCAATAATGTTCCAGTAGATCGCCTTCGCAATCGGTATTCCTTCTGATCTCTACGGATTTTACCCCTACACCAGAAATTCCATCTACCTCTCCCATATTCTAGGTTAACAGTTTCAAAAGCAGTTCTATAGTTGAGCTATAGGATTTCACTTCTGACTTATTAACCCGCCTACACGCTCTTTACGCCCAGTGATTCCGAGTAACGCTTGCGCCCTCCGTATTACCGCGGCTGCTGGCACGGAGTTAGCCGGCGCTTATTCATATCCTACCGTCATTATCTTCGGATATAAAAGGAGTTTACGCACCGAAATGTGTCATCCTCCACGCGGCGTTGCTGCATCAGAGTTTCCTCCATTGTGCAATATTCCCCACTGCTGCCTCCCGTAGGAGTCTGGACCGTGTCTCAGTTCCAGTGTGACTGATCATCCTCTCAAACCAGTTAGGTGTCATTGCCTTGGTGAGCCATTACCTCACCAACTAGCTGATACCGTACAGTCTCATCCCAAAGCCATAAATGTTTCCCTTGCAGACTTTTGTCTTAAAGGCATATAAGGTCTTAGCATCCGTTTCCAAATGTTATCCCTCTCTTTGGGGCAGATTAACTATATATTACTCACCCGTGCGCCACTTAGCTGACAATTTAAGCAAGCTTAAATCCGTTCTCGTTCGACTTGCATGTGTTAAGCACGCCGCCAGCGTTCACTCTGAGCCAGGATCAAACTCTCCAAAATTAGAAGTTTTGATACTGACATATTCTGTATTTTTAGTTTTCTAAAAAAATTCTCATCTCTCTAAAACTCTATCTAGTTACAAAATTATCACTCATTGTTTAGACGAGAAATGTTTTACCATTTTCTCTTATTAATATTGTTCTAATATATCTCTATATTAAAACTAGAATTTATATTCGGTTTACAAAGATTACCTTTACAAACCATATGTTTTTAAAGAACTCAATCTCTCACTTAGCCTTTGACCGCTTCACTGAAATTGGACGGGAATTATAGAAAAATTATTCGCTTTTGTCAAGGGTTTATTCTTCTATGTAGCTTAAATTTTGGAATTCTTTTCTTTTCTCCTTTTTGTTACTTTCTTTCTATTATTAAGTATTATACAAATGCAGTTCTTATACTCATTTTTAAATGTTTTGTTAAAAAAATAGTTAGATTGATATAATATTAAAAATATTAGTTCACTAACAAGTATCATTAAACTATAAAAAAGTGAACTTACTTAGCTCTTAGCTGGAAGCTTGAATAAGTTCTTTAGTATAAGAGTGTTCTGGATTAGAAAAAAGTTCTTGTGTGTTATTTTGCTCAACAATATTACCTTCTTTCATCACAGCAACTCTATTACATATACCTTGTATTACTTCAAGATCATGAGAAATAAATATATAAGTTAAATCATATTTCTTTTGAATCTTCTTTAAAAGATCAAGTAATAAAAATTGTACTTGTCTATCTAATGCAGATGTTGGTTCATCTAATATGAGTAGTTTGGGTTTTAGTATTAGTGCCCTTGCAACTGCAATTCTTTGTCTCTGTCCTCCACTAAATTCATGAGGATATTTGTAAATACAATCTTTAGGCATATCAACATCGTCTAAAATAGTTAAAACCATATCTATTTTTTCTTCATTACTTAAAGTGCTATGAATATCCAAACCTTCGCTTATAATGGAGAATATACTCATTCGAGGGTTCAAACTATTAAAAGGATCTTGAAAAACAATTTGCATATGAGATCGAATATTTCTCAAATCTTTTGTATTTAAAGCATTGATATTTTTATTTAAAAAATAAATCTCGCCATTGGAATCCACAAGTCGTAATATTGCTTGTGCTAAAGTAGACTTGCCGCTACCACTTTCACCTATAATGCCAAAACACTCACCCTTTAAAAGAGAAAAACTAATATCCTCTACGGCTACAAAATTATCAACTATTCTTTGAAATATTCCTTTTTTAATTGGAAACTTTACAGATAAGTTTTTAATATTCATGACTTCTTCTTTTCCTGCACTGTTGTAATCACTTACTTCAAGCCTATTTTTTAGTAGTTCTTTTGTATATTCGTTACTGGGATTGGAAAATAGTTCTTGGGTTGTATTTTTTTCAACTATTCTTCCCTTATGAATTACATAGATAAAATCAGAATATTTTTTTACGACTGTTAAATCATGAGTTATAAGTAAAATAGACATTTGATAATCTTATTGAATTTTCTTTAAAAGATTTAAGATTTGATATTGAATGGTTAAATCAAGTGCCGTTGTTGGTTCATCAGCAATGAGTAAGATAGGATTATTAGAAATAGCAATTGCAATCATAACTCTTTGCCTTTGCCCACCACTTAATTCGTGTGGATAAGAAGAAGCAATTTTTTCTAGTTTTCCATATTTCTGAAGTTCTACTTTTTCAAGAAGTTCATAAACTCTTTCTTTGATATTCTTTTCACTCATGGGATTATGAATAGTAATTATCTCAGCGATTTGCCCAAATACTGTATGAAGTGGATTCAGCGCTGACATGGGTTCTTGGAAAATCATAGATATTTGATTTCCCCTTAAACTAAGCATATCATGAGAAGTATACTCCAAAAGGTTTTTCTCTTCAAATAAAATTTGCCCATCCATTTGGAAGTTAGCACTCGAAGGTAAAATATTCAAAATGGCATGTGCGGTCATAGACTTGCCACTACCACTTTCACCAACAAGGGCAACTGTTTGCGATTTTAATATACTTAAATTAATATTTTTAACAATTTGTTTTGATTGAGAGCCCTCAATTTTAATACCTAGGTTTTCACACTTTAATATTGTTTTCATTTTTGAGCAATCCTTGGATCTAGTGCATCTCTAAAAGCTTCGCCTACAAAAATTAACAAAGTTAATAACACAGATAAAACCATAAAGGCGGAAATACCCAACCAAGGTGCGTGTAAATTTGCCTTACCTTGGGCTAAAAGTTCTCCTAAGCTTGGACTTCCTGCGGGTAAACCAAAACCTAAAAAATCTAAAGACGTTAGAGTTGTTATACTTCCTGTTAATACAAATGGCATAAAAGTCATTGTTGAAATAAGTGCATTTGGTAAGATATGTTTGATAATGATATTTTTATCACTTTGCCCCAAGGCACGTGCCGCTTTTACATATTCAAAGTTTCGTGCTCGTAAAAATTCTGCTCGTACAACACCCACCAGACTTGTCCAAGAAAAAAGTAATAACAATCCTAAAAGCCACCAGAACGTAGGTTGAATATAATTTACTAAAATCAGAAGTAAAAACAATGTTGGTAAACCACCCCAGATTTCAATAAATCTCTGACCTAATAAATCAACTTTGCCACCATAATATCCTTGCGTAGCACCAACTATTACACCAATGATAGAGGAGAAAATAGTCAAGGTCAAACCAAAAAGTACCGAAATACGGAAGCCATACATAAGCCTTGAAAACACATCTCTTCCTTGATCATCAGTTCCCAATAAATTTGCACCATCTGGAGCACTTGGAAAAGAAAGTTCGGAATCGGTTTTGATAGTGTCATAGGAGTATCGAATCAGTGGCCAGATTATATATCCATCTTCACGTATAAGTTCTTGAACATATTCATCTTTATAATCTGCTTCACTTTCAAACTCACCACCAAAAGTCACTTCTGAATACTCATAAAAAATTGGAGTATAAAATTCATTGTTATATGAAACCAGTAAAGGTTTATCATTGGCTATAAATTCCGAAAACAAGGTAAATATAAATAAAAATATAAATATCCAAGCAGAATAATAGCCTCTTTTATTGGCTTTAAAAACTGCTATTCTCTTTTGTCTGATAGTTTGTAAACTGCTGTTCATTTTATTGTTTCTCAAAATTTATTCTGGGATCAACCCATGTATAAGCAAGGTCAGATATTAGAGAAACCACCAAGCCCATTAAAGTAAATATATATAAGGTAGCAAACATCACTGGATAGTCTCTATATAAAGTAGCCTCATACCCCAACAATCCAAGTCCATCTAAAGAAAATATGATCTCAATCATCAGTGAACTGGTAAAAAACATAGTAATAAATGCTGCTGGAAAGCCAGAAATAATAATCAACATGGCATTTCTAAAAATATGATGATATAAAACTTTTGACTCGGTTAAACCTTTTGCTTTTGCTGTAACAACATATTGTTTTGATATCTCATCTAAAAATGAATTTTTAGTCAACATGGTTAGTGTTGCAAATCCACCAATTACCATAGCTGTCAGTGGAAGCGTTAGATGCCAAAAATAATCTTTTACTTGTTCAAAGAAGTTTAAGTCCCAAAAATTCTCACTGATCAACCCACGAAGAGGGAACCAATCATAATAATTGCCACCAGCGAATAAAATCACAAGTAAAATTGCAAACAAAAACCCAGGGATTGCAGTCCCTAAAATCACTAAAGTTGAAGAGTAGATATCAAATTTGCTTCCATGTTTAAGAGCTTTTTTTATTCCTAAAGGAATAGATACCATATAAATCAATAAAGTAGACCATATTCCTAAGGATATGGAAACAGGTAACTTTTCAATAACAAGATCCATTACAGAGGAGTTTTTAAAAAAGCTATCCCCAAAATCAAACATAATATATTTTTTAAGCATAAGAAGATATCTTTCCCATATGGGTTTATCAAAACCATAAAGTTTTTCAACATCAGCTATAAGTTCAGGTGCCAACCCTTCTGAACCTTTATATTTGGGTACACTTTGTGTATCAGAGCTATCGCTTTGTATGATTTCAGATTGATTACTTCCAGTAATTCTATCTAGGGCACTGGAAGTGTTTCCTTGCATTTGCATAATCATCTTTTCAACAGGACCTCCAGGACTTGTTTGAACTATAAAAAAGTTAATGGTCATGATACCCAGCAAAGTGGGAATAATCAATAATAAACGTCTAAATATATAAGCTAGCATGGAAAACTACTTTTAGCTTTCATTACTTATCCACCAGGTGAATATTCCCAAACCATATTTAGGACTGATTTTTGGTTGTTGTAATTTCTTCCAATAAGCAATTCTATTTGAGGGAATGTACCATTGAGAAATAACATAATAGTTATTTAATAAAACTCTGTCTAAAGCTCGTACGGATGTAATCAAAGAGGCTCTATTGGGAGAGGTCACAATTTTTTTTATTAATGCATCCACAACAGGAGACTTAAGGCCCATATAATTCCTACTTCCTTTTATATTTGCAGCTTTACTCCCCCAATAATTATTCAATTCATTTCCAGGAGAAAGGGATACAGGAAGGGTTTGTACCATCATATCAAAATCAAATTTATTTACCTTATTTGTATAGGAAACTGATTCTAGCATTTTAAGTTTTGCAATTACACCAATTTTTCTTAGATTTTTTATAAAAGGTTGAACAATTCTTTCAAAGGCAGGACTTGTTATTAAAATTTCAAATTCAAACTTTTTACCATCTTTTTCAAGAACTTTATTTTTAAATTTCCATCCTTGTTTTTTAAGAATCTTTAATGCAGCCCTTAGCTCCTTTCTACTTTTTCCATCACCTTTTGTCACATTGTTTTGAAATACTGTAGTAAACAAGGATTTGGGCAATTGTTCTTTAAAAGGTGTTAGAAGTTTAAGCTCATCAAGCGAAGGTAAGTCTTGTGAACTTAATTCACAATTGGCAAAATAAGAATTTAACCTTTTATATTGATTGTAAAAGAGTTTTTTATTGGTCCATTCAAAATCAAAAGCTAAGTTTAGGGCACGTCTGACTTCTCTATTTTGAAATAGTGGTTTTCGTAAGTTGAAAACAAATCCTTGCATTCCTTGTGCCAATTCATGGGGGATTGCTTTTTTGACGATGTTACCATTGTCAAAGTTTTTGCCTGTATATAATGTGGCCCAAGTTTTTGCGGTATATTCCATTCGTAGATCAAATTCACCTGCTTTAAAAGCTTCAAGAGTTACAGATTCATCTTTATAATAGTCATATTTAATTTTATCAAAATTATAATGGCCCACATTTACAAGCAAATCTTTTGCCCAATAGTTTTCATTTCTTTTATATGTGATGTACTTTCCAAATTTATAGGTGTCTACTGTATAAGGTCCTGATCCAATAGGGACAAGTGCATCAGATTTTGCAAAATCTTTATCTTTCCAAAATTCTTTAGAGAAAACAGGTATTTGACTTAAAATATAAGCCAGTTCTTTATTATTATTTTTTTTAAAATTAAATTTTACAGTTAAAGTATCTATGACTTCTACATCTTTTACATCAAAATAATATCTTTTATAAAAAGGAGTGCCTTTTGTGATAAGTGTTTCAAATGAAAACTTCACATCTTCAGCCGTAATATTATTTCCATTTTGGAATTTTGCATTTTTATTAATATAAAACTTCACCCAATCATTAGAAGGTGATACTTCAAGAAATTCTGCAACTAAAGGATAACTAACAGAGGGTTCATCTTGACTGGCACTCATTAAAGTATCAAACAATAATCCAAGACCTGAAGCAGATGTACCTTTTAGAACAAAAGCATTTAAAGAATCATAGGTACCACGAGCTGAGAGTTTAAGTGTTCCACCTTTTGGTGCACTTGGATTAACATAATCAAAATGTGAATAATTGTCTTTATATTTTGATTCATCATTAATGGAAATATAGTTTTGTTTTTGTGCTATGAGTGAAGTTGTTATTAAGAGTGTTGATAAAAGTAATTTACTTAATTGTGATAAATTATTAATCATATCATTTTCCTTTTAAGCAGATATTTCTTTACATTTATTAAATACATTAATATAGGCAAAAGCCTATATTAATCGAATTCTTGTAAGAAATTTATTATAGCAAATTTTCTTTTTGATTTGATAAAAGAATATTATCAAT
>ERZ724565.12-NODE-12-length-12626-cov-2.985759_pt1 | contig 12626 bp, 13 predicted proteins | sample MGYA00375859_ERZ724565 | MGnify/ENA primary metagenome ERZ724565 (study PRJEB28725, sample SAMN03264851) | marine sediment metagenome | biome: marine pelagic biome; feature: marine oligotrophic desert; material: marine snow | place: Pacific Ocean:North Pacific...
TCATTTAAATCATCCAATAAAAGTGCAATGTAACCTGCTAAGTTTTATAACCATTTTTTACTTATCAAAAAATTGCATTTAAGTGTCTCTTTAATTTTACTTTTCAAATATATTTCTAAAGTATTCTAAATTCTTGGTCTTAGGGATTATTCTAATGACTCATTATGATAAGTTGCGTTACTAATATAAGTAATATATAATAACTATTTTATATATAAGGGATAAAATGAAGACTCAAATATCAAAAGACGAATTTTACGAAATATTTTGCAATATTTCTAATATTTATTCACACTTTAGTGACAAAGAAATACTTTATAAAGCAGTAAACAAACTTGAAGACAGCACTTTTCAACAGCTTTATTCAAAACAAGATTTAAATAAACTGTTCTATGTACTCAACAAACATATAGATGAAAAAGATATCGTCCTAAAGTTGTGTGAAATAGAATCCTATTCCACTATCATGGAACTTGCACTTACAGGTATAGAGAATAGTTCAGACCCTCGAAGTGACGCCAATGATTTGAAGATTTTAAATATGCAAACAAAGAAACTAATAAGAGAGTTGATTGTGATGTTTGAAGAAAAAGAGTTTATATCCCCATAGCCCAAAGACTTTTGGAAATGAGTAGATTTCAAAATAAATCAAGGCGCAAAGAAAAAGATATCAAGGATTTTACGCTTTAGTAAATGAGTTGATATCTTTTTCTTCGCAACGCAGAGTTATGCAAAAAGGTGCTTATTTACACAAGTCTTTAGTGGACTAGTTTATAAAGTGCCTCTATCTCCTGCCCCCAAATCGTCTCATCAATAGTTTCAAGCACCAAAGGTATATCATCCATTCTTTCATCATTCATAATAAATTCAAAAGCATCCCAGCCTATTTTCCCCTCACCCAAACTATCATGTCGATCTACTCTACTTCCTAACTCTGGTTTTGAATCATTTAGATGCATTCCCATAAGATAATCTGCACCCACTACCTCATCGAATTCATTCCATGTTTTATCATACGCTTCACGTGTTCTGATGTCATAACCAGCAGTGAACATATGACAGGTATCAATACAAACCCCAACTCTGCTTTTGTCTTCGATTTTATCGATGATGTAAGCTAGGTGTTCAAACTTATAACCAAGGTTACTTCCTTGACCTGCAGTGTTTTCGATAACTGCTTTTACATTTTTAGTCTTATCCAGTGAAAAATTTATTGACTCAGCAATAAAGTCCAAACAGGCCTCTTCAGAAATCTTTCTTAAATGTGATCCAGGATGAAAGTTTAATCTATCTAGTCCTAAGATTTCACAACGCTCTAACTCAAAGATAAAAGCATCAACTGATTTTTGTCTTTTTTCAACATCAGGATTTCCAAGATTGATTAGATAACTGTCATGGGGTAAAATATGTTTGGGTAATACTTTTGACTCTTCTAAGTTTTTGAACCATAAATCTAGTGTTTTGGTATCAAGTTCTTTAGCCGCCCATTGTCTTTGATTTTTAGTAAAAAGAGCAAAAGCCTTTGCCCCAATATCTATTGCATTTTTAGGTGCATTGAAGACACCTCCACTACTACTTACATGTGCTCCAACATATTTCATATAAACATTCCTTCTATTTAAAGTAGAGTCATCCTACTATTTTATTGCATAATAGGTACTGAAATTACCTAGAGTTAGTCTTTGCTTATTTTAATAAGAATTTTATTTTTTCGATCCCTAAAGACGGTTCTTTTGGCAGTTTTATTAAAAAGCTTTTTAATAAAATTGTCTTCATAAGAGCTATCGAGATTTTGTGAATTAAAGGCTTTTAGAGATTGACATTTAAAGGTACTTGTACAAATCTTGTCTTCATATATTTCAAGATTTAGCACAAGTGTTCCTGCACTAAAAATTTGCACTTGTGTGTAGCTGTCGTATTGAGTGATAAAACCTTTATCATAAAATTTCATGCTGGGCGTTTTAAGTAGTATGGTTGCACTTTGGGATAAATTGGGTTGTTTTAGCACACATCCACTTAGTATAAATAGCACTAAAATATATTTGAAGATTTTAAACATTTTTTATCCACTATGAAATTTTGTCATATTTTACTATAATGTCACCAAAATAAAAGATAAAGAGTTAAATTTGTTAGTACACATATGCTGTAGTGTAGATAGTCACTACTTTTTACAAAAAATGCAAGAAGAACACCCAGAAGAAAAAATCGTAGGATATTTTTATGATCCAAATATTCACCCATATAGTGAATATAGATTAAGATATTTAGATGTTGAATTTTCATGTAAGAAACTTGGTATTGAGCTACTTGAAGGTCCATACGATTTAGAAGCTTGGATGAAAAGTGTCAAAGGATTGGAAAACGAGCCTGAAAAAGGTGACCGTTGTACGGTTTGTTTTGATAAAAGACTAGAAACCACTGTAAACAAAGCTGTAGAGTTGGGTCACAACTCTTTTAGTACTACTCTTCTAATATCACCTAAAAAATCTCAAGACAAACTGGAGAAAATAGGAACACACTTAGAAGAAAAGACTGGTTTAAAATGGGTTTTCAAAGACTACAGAAGTGGAAATGGTACTCAAGTCCAAGGAGAACAAGTCAAAGAAAACTCTCTTTACCGACAAAATTATTGCGGATGTTTATATGGTCTAACTCAACAAAGAGATCATCAAGACAAACTCATGGATGAGATGTTTGATCCAATAGGTCAGCAAATCTTACCAGAATCAATTCAACAGCGATTAGAACTGTATAAACAAAGAAATAACTATGAGCAAAAAGAAATAGAGTACAAAATCATCAAACAAAGAATCTTAAACTATAGACTCTTAAGCGCTACAGTTAAAGTAAAAAAAGTAGTTCAAGCTTCTTATATTTTGTGTTATTCAACCCTACAAAATGGGAAAATGAATGGACGAATTGAGTATTCACAAAATGGAATTAACTATCTTAATAGAAATGAAGTCAAAGTACTTGATTTAAAAACTTTTAATACCCTAGCCAATACTTCATATAAAAGTGTACACGAACTTATTTATTCACCCTTAGCATTTAATGATGAATTGATTATTAGAAATAAAATCACCAATAATCCTTTTGACTTAAGTACTATAATAGTTCTAGCTGAAATACAAGATGAAAAGTATGAGATTGTATTAAACGCAAAAATTTACGAAGACGTTGAAGAAAAGCTTTTAACCAAGGTTGCCTCTTAATATGAAAATCTTAGTCAGCGCCCTAGAAACTTCATCCAATATTCATTTGGCTGCTTTAACCAAACACTTAAGTACAGAGCATGAGTTAATAGGCATTTATGATAAATCTTTGGGTAATCCAAACTACGATATCACTCAACTTGCTATCATGGGGTTTGTGGATGCTATTAAAAAATTGCCATTTTTTTTAAAGCTTAAAAAAGAAATGGTGGAGCTTGCACGTGATGCAGATAAAGTGTTACTAATGGACGCTTCTGGGTTTAATTTACCTCTAGCAAAAAGTATTCGTAAAAAATATCCAGAAAAAGAAATTATTTATTATATTCTTCCTCAAGCTTGGGTTTGGAAAAAGGGAAGAATCAAAAAACTTGAAAAAATTTGTGATAAACTGTGCTCTATTATACCCTTTGAGCAAGATTTGTATACCAATAAAGAAAAAATCTCATATGTGGGGCATCCCTTGTTGGATGAAATTCATCACTTTAAAGCAAACCTTAATGCCTCTGGTACAATCGCATTTATGCCAGGAAGTAGAAAGACTGAGATTACAAATCATATGCCTGTGTTTAGAGAACTCAGTCAAAAGTTTAACAACGAAACTTTGTTGTTAATTATTCCAGAAAAGTTTGATGATGAATACATAGAAAAAACCTATGGAGATATCTCAAACTTTATTATTTCAAGGGATACTCACACCACTTTACAAGAAGCAGAATTTGCATTTATTTGTAGTGGTACAGCTACTCTTGAAGCAGCTTTAATCGGCACACCTTTTATTTTAAGTTATATTGCAAAAAGTTTTGATTATTTTATTGGAAGTAAAATTGTAAAAATTCCATATATTGGTCTTGCCAATATATTTTTTGATAAGATGGGCAAACCCATTATTCATAAAGAGTTATTTCAAGAACATGTCACAGCAGATTCTTTGTATGAAGAATATACAAACATGGATAGAGAAAAGTTTTTCCAAAATTCAAAAGTTCTTCGAGATTATTTGCAAAAGGGAAGTTCTTTAAACGTTGCTCAAATAATTCAAAATTAATCACCTACTATACAAATAGTGAAAACTAAACTTATTTTAGATAAAATATCCTAAATTTTTAAATAATACAAATTAAATAAAATATTTAGGACAAAAATGTTTGACATAACACAAATACAAGAAATTCTTCCCCACAGATATCCTTTACTTTTAGTTGATAGAGTAACCCATATGGAAGAAAAAAAAACAATAAAAGCTTTCAAAAATATCTCTATTAGTGAACCTGCATTTCAAGGACACTTTCCAGGTCACCCAATTTATCCAGGAGTTATGATTCTTGAAGGAATGGCACAAGCTGGTGGGATTTTAGCACTTAAAAGCAGTGGTTTATCAAAGGAAGAATTAAAAAACAAACTGATTTACTTCATGAGTATTGATAAAGCAAAGTTCAGATCTCCCGTCACTCCAGGAGATAAGTTAGAATATGAAATCACTATATTAAAACTTCGAAAAACTCTTATTGTATTAGAAGGTAAAGCATTTGTTGATGGGAAACTAGCAGCAGAAGCGGAACTTAAAGCGATGATTGTAGACAAATAATGAGTCAAATTCATCCAAGTGCCATAATAGAAGAAGGTGCTCAAATTGGACAAGACGTATCAATTGGCGCATTTACTGTTATAGGCTCAGCTGTTAAAATAGGAGATGGTACAAGTATTGGCTCACATAGTCTTATTACTGGTAAAACTACTATTGGAAAACACAATGAGATATTTTCCCATGCAACCATTGGGTCTATTCCTCAAGATTTAAAATTTGATGGAGAAGAAGTAGAGTTAATCATTGGTGATCATAATACCATCAGAGAATATACACTGTTTAATCCAGGAACAATTGGTGGTGGAAGTAAAACAATTATTGGTAACAAAAACCTATTTATGGGATATGTTCATGTGGCACATGATTGTATCATTGGAAATAATTGTATTTTTGCTAATGTAGCAACACTAGCAGGTCACGTAGAAATTGGTGATTATGTTGTGGTAGGGGGATTAACACCCGTACACCAATTTTGTAAACTTGGAAATTATGCAATGATTGCAGGAGGTTCAGTTGTAACTCAAGATATTCCTCCCTTTTGTTTAGCAGAAGGGAATCGAGCAGTATTAAGAGGACTTAACCTAACAGGTCTACGAAGAAATTTAAAAAATAGAAGTGATGTAGATGAAATCAAAAAAGCTTATAAAGAGATTTTTGAATCAGGAAATGCTATTTCTGAGACAGCAAAAGCATTAAAACTAAAGAATGACAACCCTTATGTATTGGAGCTTTCAAGTTTTGTAACCCAAACAAAACGTGGAATTCCATTTAATAGAAAATAAAACGGAGAAAATAATAATAATGGAAAAACTTATATGTGACTTTTGTGGTTCAAAAGACAGCGAAAAAAACCCCATCATTTCTGGAGATAAAGCGTGTATTTGTCAATCATGCGTTTCTACAGCACATGATATTATGGTAAGTACAAACAAAGACCAAAAAAACCAAAAAGAAATTGCAACAACGGAGTCTAAAATTACTTTATTAACTCCCAGTGAATTAAAAGCCCTTTTAGACGATTATGTAATTGGTCAAAATAGAGCAAAGAAAGTATTGTCAGTGGCTGTTTACAATCACTACAAAAGAATTTTTAAACAAGTACCCAATGATGATACAGAGATTAACAAATCAAATGTACTATTAATAGGACCAACAGGTAGTGGTAAAACACTTCTAGCTCAAACCATAGCAAAACATTTAGATGTGCCCTTAGCAATTGCTGATGCGACAAGTTTAACTGAAGCTGGTTACGTGGGTGATGATGTTGAAAACGTTGTGACAAGGCTCGTTCAAGCAGCCAATGGTGATGTGAAAAAAGCCGAACAAGGAATTATTTTTATTGATGAAATTGATAAAGTAGCACGAATGAGTGAAAACAGATCAATTACTCGAGATGTTTCAGGAGAAGGTGTTCAGCAAGCTATGTTAAAAATCATTGAAGGTAGTTCTGTAAACGTTCCACCAAAAGGTGGAAGAAAACACCCCGGTCAAGATGCCATTCAAGTTGATACTACAAATATCTTATTTATTTGTGGTGGAGCTTTTGATGGTCTTGAAGATATCATCAAAAAAAGACAAGGTGGAAACGTTCTTGGTTTTAATCAAGAGAAAAAAACAAAACAAGATGAAATCGAGTTAATCACTCTTGTTGAGCCAGATGACTTGGTTAAATATGGTCTGATTCCTGAATTAATTGGACGATTACATATGATTGCAACATTAAATGAGATTACAGAAGAAGATATGGTACATATTTTAACTGAACCAAAAAATGCACTTATCAGACAATATAAAAAACTCTTCAAGATGGATGATGTGACATTAGAATTTAGCGATGAAGCCTTATTAGAAATCGCAAAACTTGCTTTAGAGAGAAAAACAGGAGCAAGGGGATTACGTTCGATTCTAGAAGATGTTATGCTAGATATCATGTTTGATTTACCAACTTATAAAGAGAAAACAATTACTATTACAAAAGAAGTAGTACTAAAAGAGAAACAACCACAAGTAGCATAAAAAAGGAAAGAAATGATTTTTGATAAATTTATAGGACTTTTTTCAAATGATATGGCCATTGACCTTGGTACTGCAAATACAATTGTATCTGTAAAAGGTAAAGGTATTATCATTAACGAACCTTCAGTTGTCGCAGTACAACATGATAGGTATGGTAGGGATAAGATATTAGCAGTTGGACAAGAAGCCAAACAAATGATTGGAAAAACGCCTTTAAATATCCAAGCCGTACGTCCTATGAAAGATGGGGTTATTGCTGATTTTGAAATGACAGAGAGAATGATCAGATATTTCATTGAAAAAGCACACCAAAGAAAATCATTTATACGTCCACGTATCATTATTTGTATTCCTCACGGGATTACTCAAGTTGAACGAAAAGCCGTAAAAGAATCTGCAATTAGTGCAGGTGCGAGAGAAGTATTTCTAGTTGAAGAACCAATGGCTGCAGCAATTGGTGCTGGTATTCCAGTTAGCAATCCTGATGGTTACGTGGTAGTTGATATTGGTGGAGGGACAACAGAGATTGGTGTAACTTCACTTGGAGGACTGGTTCTTAGTAAATCAATAAAAGTTGCAGGGGATAAATTTGACAAGTCAATTATTGATTATGTTAGACAAAACTACAACTTATATATTGGTGAGAGAACAGCTGAAAATATTAAAATTGAAATAGGTACAGCCATTAAGCTTGAAAAAGAATTAAAAATTCGAGTTAAAGGTCGAGATAACTCTGGGTTACTATCAACTATTGAATTAGGATCTGAGGGAGTTCGATCAGCTATTAAAGAGCCTCTCAAAGAAATTTGTAGTGCCGTTCGAAATGTTTTAGAGGACATGCCACCAGATTTAGCAGGAGATGTAGTTGATAATGGTGTTATCTTAACAGGTGGTGGAGCACTAATACGTGGTCTTGATAAATATCTTGGTGATATTATTAAGCTTCCCGTTAAAGTTGCTGATGAACCCTTATTAGCTGTTGCTTATGGAACAAGTCTAGTATTAAATGAGGAAAAGTTGTTAAGATTAATATCAAATGAGTAAATTTTCATTTTTTCTTATAACACTTTTTATTGGTCTGTTTTATGTACTTCATTTCGATAAAGTACTAGCAGACCACTTCACAGCTGTTAACAATCTAAAAAAAGAATATATTTTCCAAGCAGATGCCTTAACATCAACTGTTTCTAGCTTTTTTGACCAAGCTTCAAAAATCAAAGAATTGACACTACAAAATCAAGAACTTTTTAAATTTAAAAACTTACATACCAGCTCTACACACGAACTTTCAAATATTTATGCTAATATGCAAACACTAAATACCCAAGTACAATCTTTATCAATAGTTAAAGTGCTTTCCTATGTCAACTTTAATGATTTTACTAAGGTTTGGTTAGATATCGAAAAACAAAACGATAATATCTATGGTTTGGTTGATGGTGAGTACAGTGCAGGAATTGTTGTACAAAAATCCAATAAAGCGCAAGCCTTATTAAATGGTCACGAAAAAAGCAATTATTCTGTGTATATAGGTGAAGACAAAGCTCCTGGAATTATTCATAAAAACAAAAACAAAAATTTACTCAGTATCAAATATATTCCCATTTGGATTAATATCAATATTGGAGATGAAGTGATTACTTCAGGAATGGATAATATCTTTTTTGAAGGATTAAAAGTTGGAAAAGTTGTAAAAATAAATAAAATGCAGGATCAACAAGAAGCGTTTATAAAACCCTACTCAAAAGTTTTACAAAAAAAATATTTTTATATTTATAAAAAAGAGCCTGATAAAACGCTTATAAAAAAAGAAGAAGCACCCCAAGGTAAAAAGAAACCGTAGTTTTATTTCTTAAATCAAGTGAAACTACGGCCTTATTAAAAAAAGAAAAGGTCTTCTAGTAACTGGCCATTACTTTATCAACATCACTCCAAGATACCTTATCATCTTGTTTTGAATTCTTAAACATATTAAAAATATATCGTGCAAACATATCTGTTTCTAGATTCACTTTTGATCCCACTTTATATCTTCTAAAAAGTGTGTTTTTAATGGTATGAGGAATAATAGTTAACCTAAAGGAGTCATCTTTGACATCATTTATTGTTAATGAAACTCCATCAATAGTCACACTTCCTTTAGGAATAATAAATCGTGTATATTCATTTGGTAAACAAATAACATAATCAGTTGAGTTCCCATTATTAGTAATTGACTTTACTGTACCCAAGCAATCTACATGTCCTTGAACAATATGCCCTTCAAATCTATCTCCCATCATCATCGCAGGTTCAATATGAACTTGACCTTTATAATTTTCCATTGCAAGAATATTTTTAGATTCGGGTGAGAGTTCCACTGTAAAAGTACCTGGTGCAAATCGCACCACTGTTAAACATGCACCATTTACAGCTATGGAGTCTCCAAGTTTTGGAGCATATTGCGCTTTTAGTGTTAAAAAATTGTTTTTTAAACTAATCACTTCTGCTATTTCACGAATTAATCCTGTAAACATGCATCTCCTTAAAAAATTTGGATATATTTCAATTTTTCGCTATCATAGCGAAAATTTATTAAGAAGCAAATTTTAATAAAAACTATGCTTCATTAATTCAGAAACAAAATAAAATATTAATTGAAACAACTAGCAAAGCTGTCTTAGTATAATTGCTAAGTGACTTTTATTTAGACTAAGGAATACGATGGAATACGATATTATTGTTGTTGGTGGAGGACATGCAGGGATTGAAGCATCTCTTGCAGCTGCAAGAATGGGAAAAAAAACTCTACTAATTACTATGCTGGTTGAACAAATTGGAGCAGCTTCTTGTAATCCAGCAATTGGTGGCCTAGCAAAAGGACACTTAGTACGTGAGCTTGATGCCTTAGGTGGAGAAATGGGATTATGTACAGATGCAACAGGAATTCAATTTAGAATTCTTAATGCCTCAAAAGGTGCAGCAGTTCAAGGAAGCCGTGCTCAAATTGATATGGATAAATATCGAGAATACATGCGTGACGTTTGCCACAATACGGAAAACCTAGAAGTATATCAAGACGAAGTTACTGAGCTTATTGTTAATGATAAGTTGAACGAAGTAGGCGGAATTAGAACAAAACTTGGGGAAGTATTCTCAGCGCATAAAGTTATCTTAACAACAGGTACTTTTATGAAAGGTCTCATTCATATTGGTGAAAAAACTTATGAAGCAGGACGGGCTTGGGAATTGCCTTCTTCTACTTTATCAACACAACTAAAAGAGTTTGGGTTAAATGTAGGAAGACTTAAAACAGGAACCCCTGCAAGAATTGATGGAAAATCTATTGATTTTTCAAAAGTAGAGGCACATGGGGGAGATGAGAAACCAACTCCTTTTTCTTTTAGAACCAACAAGTCTGAATTTAATCCAAAACAATACCCTTGTTATATCACCTATACAAACCGAAGTACTCACGATACTATTAGTAATAACTTTAATAGAGCTCCAATGTTTACAGGTCAAATTCAAGGTAGTGGTCCACGATACTGTCCAAGTATTGAGGATAAAGTAAATAGATTTTCTGAGCGTGAACGACATCAACTGTTTTTAGAACCGCAAACAACTTCATGTTCTGAGTATTATGTCAATGGACTAAGTACCTCTATGCCTATTGATATTCAAAAAGATATGATTCATTCAATTATTGGTTTAGAAACTGCAAAAATTGTACGATACGGTTATGCTATTGAGTATGATTATGTTGATCCAACAGAATTAAAACACACTTTAGAGACAAAAAAAGTAAAAAACCTATATCATGCAGGTCAAATTAACGCAACTACGGGTTATGAAGAAGCAGCATCTCAAGGCTTGATGGCTGGTATTAACGCAGCCTTAGCAATTGATGGTAAAAAACCTTTTATTCTAAGACGTGATGAAGCATATCTTGGTGTATTGATTGATGATTTGGTCACAAAAGGAACAACTGAGCCTTACCGAATGTTTACCAGTCGAGCAGAGTATAGACTTCTTTTAAGAGAAGAAAGTGCCGATATGAGACTTTCACACTATGGTCATGAACTGGGACTAATAAATGATAAAACCATCAAAAATGTTAATTTTAAAGAATATACCATCAATGAAGCAATTGAATATATGAAAAACAATTGGTTTACTTCAAAAAAAGAAAACCTAGAGCTTTTAGAAAAACTGGGCCAAGATAAAATCAGAGACAGAGTTTTACTCATTGATATTGTGGGAAGAAATACCATCGAAACATCTCATTTTGATGAGCTTGTGCCAAAATATATTGAATTAGATACTTATTTAAAAGAACAAATTATCATCGAAGCAAAATATTATAGATATGTTCAAAAACAAAAAAAACAAATTGATAAAATGAAAAAAATGCTTCAATTAAAAATACCAAGTAATTTCAATTATAAAAATCTTCCAGGACTTTCAAATGAAGCAGTGGAAAAACTAGAGAAATTTAGACCACCAACACTATTTAATGCAGGGGAAATATCAGGGCTAACTCCAGCTGCCATTGATATTATTCACTTACATATCAATGCTTCATGTAAGACACAGAAGTAAATGATAAGGTACATTAATTATTGAGAATGATTAATGCCTACCTCCTCTAAAACTTTGACCCTTGACTTTATGCAAACGCAAAAGGGTCACACATAGAGAAGAGGTAAAGAATAAGAAAACATATAGTCTTTATTCCCTAGCAAAAACTGACTAAAGAACAGTATATTTAATACAATTATTTTGATTAAGTCATTTTTCTTATAAAATTTATATTTTACTTAAAAATGATTTTCATTCAAGTACTTTAGTCACTTAGACTAAAGTACTTGAATAATTTATCTAAAAATATTTATTCTAAGCATATAATTCTGTTTTTATTGTTAAATTAACATGTTTTTTTAGCACTCAATGAAATTAATTGCTAAAATAATAGCACTATCACTTGACAAGTGCTAAAAAATTTGTTAATATTTCAATACGAGTTAATCAAGAAGATTAATTCAAATAATAAAATATAAGGAGAATACAATGTTAGTAACAAAATTTGACCCATTTAAGGAATTTGCAAATATGCAAAGAATATTTAGTAATTATCCAGCACAAAAAAGTGAAGAAACTTCTATTAGTACATTTACTCCTGCTGTGAATACAAGAGAAGGTGAGTTTACTTATCATATTGATATTGATTTGCCTGGTGTAAAAAAAGAGGATATCAATATAGATATAAACGATAATCAGTTATCAGTTAGTGGGCAAAGAGCTACAACAGAAGAAGTTAATGAAAATGACTACTATAAAATAGAAACATCTTTTGGTAAATTTCAAAGACTTTTTACTCTTCCTGAAAGTATAGATATGGAAAACATTACAGCATCAAGTAATAATTGAGTGTTAGAAGTTGTCATACCCAAAACTGAAAAAAGTCACAACAATAAAAAAATTGAAGTGACCTAGTAAGATAAGTTTAGTTAGTAAGATTAAAATTTAAAGGAGTTTCAAATGAATTTAGAGAAAATTGCACCTTGGAATTGGTTTAAAAAAGAGGAAGAAGAAAAAGCAAATATGATACCAATAAATCACAAAGAAAGAAATGTTTTAACGTCAAATACTCCATATGATTTTCAGGCTGAATTTGATCATTTTTTTAATTCAATAAAAGAAAATTACGGTATGAATTTGTCTAATAATTTACTTTCATCCTCTCATTGGTATAAACCAAATTTGGATATTTTTTCAGATCATAAAAAATACAATATTAGCATTGAATTTCCAGGAATGAATAGTAA
>ERZ724565.13-NODE-13-length-11668-cov-2.396499_pt1 | contig 11668 bp, 9 predicted proteins | sample MGYA00375859_ERZ724565 | MGnify/ENA primary metagenome ERZ724565 (study PRJEB28725, sample SAMN03264851) | marine sediment metagenome | biome: marine pelagic biome; feature: marine oligotrophic desert; material: marine snow | place: Pacific Ocean:North Pacific...
CATAAACATTGCTTTCCCTTTGTTTTTTTCTTTTCCCTCTTTCGCTATTTCCTTAACTCTTGCACTGGTAATTCCAAGTGTATCACTTAACATCGGATTGATATCGACCTTTAATAAAGGTTTCAATTTAATAGCTGTATGTCTTATTTTTTTACTATTTAAATCATCTAACATTAAAAAAAGTGGATGGGTATTTTTTACTTCATTACTTCTATAAGATAAGATAATTAACATATTATTGATATTAGCCTCATTCATGATATTATCTATCATTTTAATGGTTGCTAAATCTGCCCACTGCATATCATCTAAACACAGTACAACACTGCCCTTAAAGTCACAAATGAGTTTAATAAAGCTTAAAAAGGTAAGATTAAATCTGTTTTGATTTTCTTGAGGATTTAAAGGTGGTATGGTATTATTGGTTTCAAGAATATAATTTAACTCTGGAATCATTTCTGCAATAATCTTTGCATTTTCACCTAAAGTACTCTTCACATTTTCTTTAAAGTCATTTATTCTATTTTCATCTTCAAGTAAAATATAGTTTATAAACTCTCCCAGTGCTTCGTTTAAACCATAGTAAGGTTTATCACTTTTATATTGTTCAAATTTTCCTTTGAGTAAGTATCCATTATCTTCTCTAATAGATTTTGATATTTGTTGTATTAAGGTTGTTTTACCAATACCAGAATACCCTGATATGGTTAATAATTCTTTTGGGTTGGTGTTTAAGACATTATTATATAACTCATTGATTACTTTTAACTCATCAACTCTTCCATAAACTTTTTGAGGAATAATTGGCTTATGGGAAAAATCTCTTGTTGCTAAAGTTATTTGAGTTTTTTGTGCTGTATTGAGTTGAATACGAATTTGTTCTAAATCAAAACGCAAACCGCTGGCACTTTGATACCTCTCATCAGGGTCTTTATTTAAAAGTTTATCAATCACCAAAGAAAGTGAAGTTGGTATGTTTTTATTAAAATGTTCTGCATATGGCGGTTTTTGTGCGATGTGAGAATGAACAAGTTTGATTGGGTCATTATAATCAAAAGGATATTTATGCGTAAAAAGTTTAAACAATACAATACCAAAAGAATAAAGATCACTTCTGTAATCAGTAATTTGGTTTACTCGGCCTGTTTGTTCAGGGGATAAATATTGTAATTTATTATAAGTAATATCATCAGGTTTACGGGAATAACAATTCTCAGAATTTGTAAGTATCACATCATTATGAATATTGTCGTAAATAAATATTTGTGAACATATTTCACTGTGAAAGATATCACAAAGATGCATATCAAATAGCTTATTTGTTGCTTTAATGGACAAACTAATTTTATCTTCAATAGAAAACGAGCTGCTATTAGAAATCTCTTCAAACGTATTTTGTTCTTGTGGTACAAAATTCATATGCTTCCCAATTCTTAAGTTTAATTTGAGTGAATAATTATTCTACAGTTTTTTTGTTTAATATAAAATAATAATATGTTAAATTAATGTAATAAATCTGTAATTATGATGTACAAGATTGTTCATTTTGAATTGAATCTTATATTTTAGTCTTTATTTAGAATAATAATTAAGTCTATTTAGTCTTTCTGTAATAAAATCGACTGTGTTGGAAATGCGAAATCACAATTATTTTGTAAAACCAAATTATTTAATTTTACAATCACATCTTCTTTAACTTCAAGCCAAGTTTCCCAATTGGGACTTCTTGAAAAACAATAAATCAAAATGTTGATTGAACTGGCATCATATTCATCAATATAAACCAACAGTGTTTTTTTAACACCAATTAAATCTTCTTTTTTTAATAAGTTTGACATTCTTTCTTTATCATCAATTTGAATTTTAGCTGTTGCAATTCCCTCATGGTGGGTTAACATCTCTTTGATATCAAGAACTAGCTGCTGGATATCGCTCATTTTACTACTATAAGTGATTCCTAAATTCATCTTTATTCGTCGCCCTACTCGTCTTTTTGACCAGTTTAAAATAGAAGTATTTGCCAATTGCGCATTTGGTACAGTGATCATTGCATTTGCAAAGGTTCTAATTCTAGTTGTTCTCATTCTAATATCTACAACCGTTCCCTCAATTTCACCTGCTTGGATCCAATCTCCTTGAGAAAATGAATTATCTGTAATAATATTTAAAGAACCAAAAAAGTTTGTCAAGGTATCTTTTGCTGCAAGTGCAACAGCAATACCACCAATACCCAGTGATGCTAAAATGGCTTGGATATCAAAACCCAATTGCATAAATAAAAACAGTAGTACAAATAAAATGACAATTACTTTTCCAATTCTAAGTAAAAAATCAAACATATCTTTTCTTACATTTGGATATTTTTCAAATAAATTATCTGCATAAAAATGTATAGCATTTTTTAAAAAAGCATAGAGTAAAAAAGTAAAAATGGCCAAATATGCGGTATTAAACCAGGGTGTTGTTTTACTTAAAGTATCAGCTTTACTTACCAATAACGACAATCCTAACTGCGCGGCAAAGACATAAATAGTTAAAGTAAAGGGTAAAGCAATACTGTCATGTAAATATTCGTAAGAAATTGCACCTTTTTTACCATATTTATGTCTAAGTTGTTGCTTGATTTTAGTTTTTGAATAAGGTAAGATTTTTTTACTGAAAAATATGAAAAAGTAAATCAATACAATAGCTACAATGATATCACCCAAAGTAATTTTTGTATAATAATGCATCACTTCAGTAATATATGAAATACCTGATATTTCATTAATACTTTGAATAAAGAATTTCAAACTCAAATCATCTAAGATAAAATTACTGGTTCGATATTGTGCAATGTTGTTTTTCAAGTAATCAAATACCAATAAATGAGATTCAATTTGTGTGAGTAATTCTTGATATTGTGCAGTAAAAACAAGTGAAATATTATCTTTATTATCTTGAACAAGATGACTGATTGTTTCATACTTTTTTAAGTCGATACTTTTAAGCCGTAATATTTGAGCATCTAATAATTGAATAAAATACTTTTTATCTTTATAGGATTTTTTACCATTGATTATTTTCTGTATGGTTTGAATATAAATCTTTTGATTTAAAAGATTGTCTCTTTTTAACTCATCCCTTTGAGCTGCAACAGTATTATTGTGTCTTAAGTTGATGCTAATCTTATTTTTTAAAAAGTCATATTCATTTGAAAATTTCTCATCATCAAAATAAACTTCAGTGTTATTACTGATATTTTTTGTTATATTTTGTATGAGATATTGTATGTTCTTAACTCGAATATCTTCTTCATCACCAGATTTCTTTTCTAAAACCAACTGTTTTAACTTACTTAAATCATAAGGTTTGGTGTTGATACTTTGCATATTACTTTGATTTTGTAGTTTTTGTTGATTATTGATTTGTGGATTTATAACATCTGCATGAAGAGTTAATGATAAAAGACAAAGAATAATAAAAAGTTTTAGTTTAAAAATAGCCTGTTTGATAATAAATCCTTATTCAATTATTTATACTTATAGAAAAGTAAATTATATCAAAAGATTATTTTATTTGTATTATTTATACTGCCAATATCTGTATTTAAATTTAAAGAACCTATTAACCCTTTGTGGTATGTACAAAAACTCCATTAAAATTTGGAGGTGGCTCTTCTATATAATGTTTACATCTGCTGATATAAGTATCATATATTTTTAAATTTTTTTTATCTTCCCAAGTATTCACTGCTTTAAATATGCTCAGCGCTTTTACAAAATGTGAAGTTCGATATAAGAAAACTGCTTCATTAAAAAGATCAAGCTCTTCTTTTAACCTTCCTTCAAGTTCACCAAAACTATATACTTCAAAAATCTCAACAGGATTGCTTTGTCCTTTTACTGTAACCAAATCTAGGTTTCTCATTTGATAAGTTTTTTTAAGACCATTTTTCAAAAACTCAGAAATAATAATTTTTGCTCCATAACTTTCACAAAGTGATTCTAACCTTGCACCTAAATTAATAGGATCTCCAATACAAGTATAATCACTTCTTTGTTCACTACCCATTTCACCCACAATAGCAACGCCAGTATTAAGACCAATTCCAATATCAATATGAGGTAAACCCTGTGCTTTTAATGTTTTATTCAAAGGGACAAGGTGTTCAATTTGCCGAATGCTTGCTGTTAAGGCTTTATCTTCATGGTTTTCAATATTTCCAGGAGCATTCCAATAAGCCATAATAGCATCCCCAATATACTTATCAACCGTACCTTTTTCTTCTATAATAATATTGGTCATAGGAGTCATATACATATTTAAAAAATCAATAAGAGCCCTCGCATTTGGCATGGCTTCAGATATATTTGTAAAACCACGTACATCTGAAAACATGATAGTAATTTCTTTATCCATAGCATCAAAACCACCTTCATCAATATTTTTAAGCAGTGAGTCCATTACTTCTTTTGATACTTTACTCGCAAATTTTCGCTTAATTGCTTCTTCTTTTTTAATTTCAAAAAAGTAATCCATCAAAGTAGTATTAATAAGCGCCAGTAAAATTGCAAATAATGGGAAAATTATATTTAATACAATTCCTTCAGTAAAAAGTGAATAATACGCAAGACACCCCTCTCCTAAAATAAAAGAAATACCAATAAATGGATTGAACCAAAAGAGTGTGTAGGTAACAAAAAAAGTCACTAAAATACTCACCAGTAAAATATTCACAAGATTTATAGTATCAATACCTGATGGTTTGGTAATAAAATCTTCTGTTAAAATATTATCAATTAAGTTTGCGTGAACTTCAACCCCTGGAAAAACCGATTCAAAAGGTGTGGCTCTTAAATCAAGTAAACCTGCAGCACTGGTACCCACTAAAACAATTTTACCCTCAATATCTTCCTTTACGAAATCATTATTATAAATATCAATAGCAGAGAAATATTTAAATGTTTTCTCTTTTCCTCTAAAATTAACAATTGCTCGTCCATGTCTATCTGTTGGAATATCAATATCTCCAATAGAGATACCCTCAACTCCATTCTCATTGTAATGTACAAACACTCTTTCAATACCCGAAGAGGCTCTTACAATTTCCAGGGCAAGGGAGGGGAACAGTTGCTCCTCATATCGAATAACCAAAGGAACACTTCTAATAATTCCAGATTGATCTGGCACGTTATTAAAAAAACCACTGGAATAGGCATTATCTTGTAATAGTGGGATGTTAAGAATAGTGCCCTTTGCATTTAAAATATAATCTTCACCTATTAATTTACCATTGTTGTCACGTGCTACGCCTTTTTCAATATAACTCGCTGGAATTTGAGGTGCTTTGGTGACGATATATTCTTCATCTTCTAATTGGAATTGATAACCCAAGATTGTTGGTGTATTAACAACCATATTTGCAAATACTTCATCATAATTAGGAATATTTTCTGCTTGAATATTGAGTTCTTTTAAGACTTTATGGGGAGAGCTATTATCATTCTCAGCAAAAACAATATCAAAACCAATAACTGCAGCTTCACTTGCAGCTAAATTTTCTAACATTTGGGCTACTTTGTTTCTGCTCCAAGGCCACTGCCCTAGTTTAGATAATGATTTTTCGTCAATGTCAATAATAACAACTTGACCAGACGGGGGTTCTTCGCCCCTTACAATAAATAAAAAATCACGAATTCTATTATCCAGACTCTCTAAAGATTGAGGAAAATAAATATAGATAGATATCATCATACCTGCACTAAGACATGCAGCAAAAAGATATAAAAAAAATTTTTTAAAACGTTTATTTATATCTTTAATTGTCATCTTAGACTCTTATTTGAGCTTGTCTTTTTCAAAAAAAATAATTGGTTGCTTCTACAAAACCATTTACACTACCGCAGTCAAATCGTTTTCCTTTAAACTTATAAGCTAAAACCATACCGTTTTTAGCTTGTTCAAGTAAGGCATCTGTAATTTGTATTTCTCCACCTTTCCCAGGTTTAGTTTTCTTTATAATATCAAAGATATCAGGTGTTAAAATATATCGTCCAATAATTGCTAAATTAGAAGGAGCATCTTTTGGATCAGGTTTTTCAACCATATCGTCAATTTTATACAAACCATCTTCGATTTCATCTCCTGAAATAACTCCATATTTATTGGTATCTGACTTTGGTATTTCTTCAATGGCTACAATTGAACATTTATATTTGTTAAACAACTCAACCATTTGAGTTAAAACACTTCCTTCACTGCCAATATTGTCACATAAATCATCTGCTAAGATAACTGCAAAAGCTTCGTTACCAATTAATGTTTCACCCGTTAAAATAGCATGTCCAAGACCTTTCATTTCCACTTGTCTTGTATATGAAAATGTGCAATTTTCAATGACATCTCTAATTTCTGTTAAATAATGTTCTTTACTGGTACCTTTAATTTGATGTTCTAACTCATATGAAATATCAAAATGATCTTCAATGGCTCTTTTACCACGTCCTGTTACTATTGCCATTGTTTCCATATTTGCACAAATTGCTTCTTCAACTCCATATTGAATCAAAGGCTTAGTAAGTACAGGTAACATCTCTTTTGGCATCGCTTTAGTTGCTGGTAAAAATCTTGTACCATATCCAGCAGCTGGGAATAAACACTTTTTAATCATTCTTTCTCCAAAACTTTATTAAATATTAGCTATTATACCAAATCAAAATTAAAACATATAATTAAACATTATATAATGTTAGTATAAATAAAATAATTCAAAGGATTTAAACTATGTTATTAGGAGTAAATATTGACCACATTGCAGTACTAAGAGAAGCTCGAAAAATAAATGATCCAAGTCCCCTAGATGCTATTGGGATTTGTAAGCAAAGTGGTGCCAATCAGATTACCATTCACTTAAGAGAAGACAGGCGTCACATTCATGATAATGATGCGAAGCAGATAATAGATCAATCTGCCCTACCAGTAAATCTGGAGTGTTCAATTAACAGTGAAATTGTTGATATTGCGTGTTTATTTAAACCACATCGAGTCACTCTGGTTCCTGAAAATAGAGCTGAAGTTACAACTGAAGGTGGTTTAGATGTTAAAGGTAATTTTGAACAACTTAAAAAAGTTATTGATAAATTACATGAAAATGAAATTGATGTATCTTTATTTATTGATCCAAATAAAGAAGTTGTTAATTTGTGTAAAGAGTTAAATATTGAATGGGTAGAATTGCATACGGGAAGTTTTGCGAATATTTATGCCATGCTATTTTCTGGTCTTTCAAATACCCATCACAGTATCAAAGAATTAGAACTGCCGAGAAAAGAATTGTCCATTTTACTTGATAATAGTGTGCAAGATATCAACGACGCCGCAAATCATGCCAATTCAATTGGATTAAAAGTGGCAGCTGGTCATGGTTTAAATTATCAAAACACACCATATATGACGGCAATTTCATGTATTCAAGAACTAAACATTGGTCAAAGTATTATTGCTAGATCTGTATTTACTGGATTAGAACAAGCAATATCTGAAATGAAAGAACTTGTATCAAAATAATGTCTAAGTCACCTAAAAAAAATAAAATTGCAATTAGTGTTGGAGATATCAACGGAATTGGAATTGAACTTGCATTAAATACCCATGAAACGATCAAAGACTTATGTACTCCAATTTATTGTATCAATAAAAAGTTGTTAAAAAAAGCAGCTTTAAAATTAAAGATCAAAGTACCCAAAGATTTTAAAACTCATAATACTCAAGGAAATTTTAAAATCAAAAAAGGTCGCGTTTCAAAAAAAAGTGGACAGTTTTCATATGACTCGTTTATTGACGCTATTACCTTAACCAAAAACGAACAAACAAAAGCCTTAGTGACCTTGCCAATTAACAAAGAAGCGTGGAGTAAAGCTGGAATCAGATATAAAGGTCACACAGAAGTATTAAGAGAGTATTTTAAGCAAAACGCCATCATGATGCTTGGATGTTCGAAAATGTTTGTGGCTTTATATACTGAACATATTGCATTAAAAGAAGTTCCAAAAAAAATCAAAAACAAACGATTAACTCAATTTCTAATTGATTTTTATGAATGCACAAAACCTAGAGGTAAAGTTGCTGTTTTAGGATTAAATCCACATGCCAGTGACAATGGAGTACTAGGAAATGAAGAGAAAGAAATCATAAAAGCCATTAAAAAAGCCAATAAAACTTATGATTGTTTTGTAGGTCCTTGTGTTCCAGATACTATATTTAGTATTGCCCACCGAGATCGATATAAATATTTTGTTGCTATGTATCATGATCAAGGTTTAGCTCCTTTGAAAGCCCTGCACTTTGATGAAAGTATAAATGTTAGCCTAAACCTACCAATTATTAGGACATCTGTAGATCACGGTACTGCTTTTGATATTGCTTACAAAAAAAGAAGTAATCAAACATTAATCAATATCAGTTATATCAATGCAGTAAAAGAAGCCATTCGTTTAGTTAAACTTGGATAAAAGATGAAAACATTAGAATCGTGTTATGAATATGAGTTTAATAAATTAAACTTTCTTGAACGAAAATTAAAAATAACACATCCTAAGACTATTTTACTTGGGCCTCCAAAATGTGGGAAGAGTTATTTGATTTATGACTACTTGAGTAGTTATGAAACTCACGAGTACTTATATATTGATTTAAATGATTTAAAAAATGACAAAAGTGAAGTCATTTCTGATTTAAAGGCATTTGTTCATAGTAATAATATCAAAGTATTGGTTATAGAAAACTATGAGTTTGATTTTGACTTACCTATTTGTGGCAGCATTATCTTAACTACATATATGGCAAAAAATTTGCTTGGATTTAAAAAATTGTATATGCAAGCTTTAGATTTTGAAGAATATATCTTACATGACAATAAACATCAGAATATTACAAATAGTTTTAATTCTTATTTTAAATATGGAAATCTTCCTGAAATAATTTCTTATGATGAAGGTGACAAATCAAGAAGAAGTCAAGAAGTACTTAGACTTTTCTGTAAAGATAATACCGAATTAAGAATTATACAACTTTTGCTTTCTAATATTGATGAAAAAAAATCTATTTATCAACTCTTCTCAACTTTAAAGAAAAGAAATAAAATTTCTAAAGATAAATTTTACGAGACTTGTAAAATTTATGAGGAAAACAAAATTATCTTTTTTTTAGAAAAGTTCAATCAGGAAAAAGCAGTTAAAAAACTCTATTCATATAATTATGGGTTTGTAAACTCAATTTCTCATACAAAAAAATTTAAACATGAATTTACAAATATGGTTTTTTTAGAATTACAAAATAAGTTCAAAGAGATTTATTACCTTGATAATGTAGATTTTTACATTCCAAAAAACAACTCAATTATCTTAAGCATCCCATTTTTTAATGATTTCATTTTAAATACTATTACAAAGAAGTTGTTAAATTCCATTTTAGAATATGAGATTTCAAATATTACAATCGTCACAATTTCTAATACACAAGTATTATTTCTTGAGGATTTAGAAGTTCAAATTTTACCTTTTTATGAATGGGCACTGAGTTAAATTCATAAATTATCTTTACTTAAATACATGAACATGCACAGACACAAATTTCTTAAATATTAATTTTAACAATTTTTTAATGACCTTTTAGATATAATCGCACAAATTAATAATAATATTTGTAATCTCAAAGGACATTGGATGAATAAAAGAGTGCTTATAAAGTTTTCGGGTGAAGCTTTAGCAGGAGATGATGGATACGGTATTGACACTAAGATTTTAGATTATATCGCAGACGAAATTAAAGGATTAGTAGATAATGGTATTGAAGTAGGTATCGTTATTGGTGGTGGAAATATTATTCGAGGCGTGACAGCTGCTGCTGATGGTGTTATTAAAAGAACAAGTGCTGATTATATGGGTATGTTAGCAACTGTTGTAAATGGTATTGCAATGCAAGAAGCTCTAGAGCATAAAGGCTTAAATGCAAGATTACAAACAGCCATTAAAATGGAACAAATTGCGGAATCTTTTATTGTCAGACGTGCAGTACGTCATCTTGAAAAAGGAAGAGTAGTGATTTTTGGAGCAGGAACTGGAAATCCATTTTTCACAACAGATACAGCTGCAACTTTAAGAGCAACAGAGATTGGCGCTTCTATGTTAATCAAAGCAACAAAAGTTGACGGTGTTTATGATAGAGATCCAAACAAATACCCTGATGCTGTAAAATATGACACTTTAACATATGATCAAGCACTAGATGATAATGTAAAAGTTATGGATGACACAGCAATTGCACTTGCAAAGGATAACTCACTTCCACTTGTTGTTGCAAACATGAATGAAAAAGGGAACTTATTAAACATCATCAATGGTGATTATTGTAAATGTTCAATCGTAAAATAAATACAAAAGTATAAAGGAATACAATGAGACTAGAAGAAAGAATTTCAAAAGCATTAAAAAAAGTTAACAACGATAGATATATTTTATCATTGGCAGTAGGGCAGCGAGCAGACGAATTAAGTAAAGGTGCTAAACCATTATTGGAAAAAAGTACTTTAAACATGAAATATACAGATATTGCAATTGATGAAATTTCATCAGGTTTATTAAACATTGAAGGTTTGGTTAGTAAATAATAATCACATTAAGTTAGGGATATCCTTACGTACTCTAACTTGTTTTTATTCTACTATTTGAATATATAATGGATCCATTTGTAAAAAAACTGCAAAAAATCAATACTATTGATGAAGCCTTAGAAGAATTAGAATCACAGATAGAAATAAGTGAAAAACTTAAAAGTGTCATTGATTTCTCAATTATCGCACATGAAGGCCAGTTTAGAAAAAGTGGTGAACCTTATATTGTCCACCCCATTTTAGTTGCAACATTAACTGCTTATTTTAGTCAAGAAGAAGATATCGTCGCTGCAGCACTCTTGCATGATGTGGTTGAAGACACCCATTACGATTTAGACTTTGTCACCAATAAATGGGGTACTGAAGTAGCTCATATTGTTGATGGAATCACAAAAATTGTTGAAATTAAAGAACACAAACACACTGACGATAAACAAGCTTCTGATAATGACATCAAACTATTAAATTCAGCACTGACATTTAGAAAAATGTTAATTGCTTCAATTGACGATGTTAGAGTATTGGTTGTAAAACTTTGTGATAGACTACACAATATGTTGACCCTTGATGCACTTCCTAAAGAAAAACAAATTCGAATTGCAGAAGAAACTTTAGTAGTTTATGTTCCTATTGCACACAGATTGGGTATTTCTTCCATAAAAAATGCACTTGAAGATTTAGCATTTTTTTATATTTATCCAAAAGAGTATGAGAAAATTGATACTTTTATTAAAGAACATGAACACAAAATTCAACTCACTTTTAATAAATTTATATCAAATACTAAAGTTTTATTGGAAAAAAGTGGTTTTGACCTAAATAAAATTCAGATTTTCAGTCGAATAAAACATTATTACTCTATTTACTTGAAAATGCAAAGAAAAGGCATAAATATAGATGAAGTTCTAGATTTACTTGCCATTAGGGCTGGCACTTAATAACATAAGAAGCTTACGAAGAGCGACCGAGGGGAAGACCAGGAGGGCCGCGGGATCAGAAAAAAAAACAGACAAGAGG
>ERZ724565.14-NODE-14-length-11535-cov-2.398405_pt1 | contig 11535 bp, 13 predicted proteins | sample MGYA00375859_ERZ724565 | MGnify/ENA primary metagenome ERZ724565 (study PRJEB28725, sample SAMN03264851) | marine sediment metagenome | biome: marine pelagic biome; feature: marine oligotrophic desert; material: marine snow | place: Pacific Ocean:North Pacific...
CGTATTTTTTAATTCCCTTTAAAATTCCTTTATTTTTCTTGTTCGCCCTCGTATATTTCTCTACATGGTGTACAATATTTTGCAAATGGTTTAGCTCTTAATCTTCCTAAAGCAATTTGTTCATCACACATTTCACAAACACCATAAGTTCCCTTTTGGATTCTAAGTAATGCTGATTCAATCTCTTCAAGTTCTTTTACTTGTTGATTTGCAATAATACCTTCTTTGAAACTATCGCTACTTACTTCTGCATAATCAAATTCATCATTACATTCTGAATTTTTTAAAGAGTCTATACTATCTCGACTTTCTTGAATATTATTTTTTATTAATGCTAATCTGTCTACAAGAATTTCTTGCAACTCTTCGATTTGTTTTTTATTCGCCAAAACTTGCCTTTTTAATAGTTTTAAGGATTATACTCAATCATAACTAAATTATTTATGATAGGGATGATTATTATTGATGCAAAGTCCTCTAAATATTTGTTCCATCAGCACTATATGCGCTATTTTGTGGGCCATTGTTAATTCACTTAAACTTATTTTAGCATCACATAATTGTAAAAAATCATTGTTAAAACCATAAGCTCCACCAATAAAAAAATTAATTGTTACTTTGTCATCAATGAGTTTGGCAAACTTAAAACTATCAATTTTTTTCCCATTAACATCTAAGGCAATATTAAAACCCTGCATGTGTGACATAAATGTATCTGTATAAGCTTGTTGAGATTCTATCTGACCTATCATTTGAGCTTTTGAAATTTTTTTATTAAACATATTAAAACTTTCAACTTTTGCATACTTAGAAGACATTTTAATAAAGTCATTTGAAATAAGATCAAATTCGTCGTTGTTGGACTTGGCTATAGAATAAATATTAATTTTATGCAAGAGTGTTCCTTTAGTGAGTAAATAGTCCTGAACCAATAACATTATAAGAGGTATTGTCAATTATATCACTTAATTTAACCCCACCAATAGCACAAACAGGATGTTTGGAAATTTTTGCCAAATAAGACAGTTTATCACCCAGTTGATTTTTTACATCTTTGGTTGTGGTTGTTTTATATGCGCCTAGTCCAATGTAATCAATATCAAAATTATTGGCTTCTAGAATTTCAATTTCATTGTGAGTTGATAAACCTAAAATTTTATCACCGATTTTTTTTCGAATCAACTTTAATGACAATACTCTATTGTTTTTAACATAAGAATCTAAATCTTCTTGCCCAATATGTAAACCATCAGCATAGGAAATCAATTCTATTTTATCATTAATAATAATGGGTAAGTTACAATTATTTTTCAAATAGTTTAGATTTTCTTTTTGTATGTTTAAATTATTAACTTTATCACGATATTGAATAATTTTTACATTATGTTGTTTACAAATTTGCAAATATTGGTCCAAAGTAGTATTGTATTTTGTCAATAACTCATAATCACATAAAGCGTAAATAGAAGGCTTCAAAGATGAATGTTGAAGCCCCTTTATAAAAGAGTGTGTTTGAAATTGTTCTGTGTTCACAGCTTTCTTAACTAACCAGCTGTGTATCTTTTTTAAATAAGGTTAATAAATCAGATAAGGTTTTTTTCATATCATTTCTATTTACTACCATATCAATTGAGCCATGTTCTAATAAAAACTCAGCTCTTTGAAATCCTTCTGGTAGATCTGCACCAATAGTTTGTTTAATAACTCTTTGACCTGCAAATCCTACTAAAGCTCCTGGTTCTGCCATAATAATATCACCAAGTAGTGCAAAAGAAGCAGAAACTCCACCCATAGTAGGATCTGTTAATACAGAGATATAGGGAAGACCCGCAGAGTCTAATCTTTTAAGAGCGGCAGAAGTTTTTGCCATTTGCATTAAAGCGAAAGTACTCTCTTGCATTCTAGCTCCTCCACTTGCACTCACAATTATTAAACCTTGGTTCTTTTGTATACTTCGGTTAACTGCTCGTACAATTTTTTCACCCTCAACAGAGCCCAAACTACCACCCATAAAAGAAAAATCAAATATTGCTATTTGAACAGGAACTTTATTGATAGTACACTCACCACTAACAACAGAAGACATACGTCCTGTTTTAATTAATGCTTCATCCACTCTTTTTTTATATGATTTTTTATCCACAAATTTTAGCGGATCTGTAGGTTTTAAACTGAATCATACTCTTCAAAACTTCCTTCATCACAAATAATTTCTATTCTTCTTTGTGCGCCTATTCTCATATGAAAATTACATTTGGGACATATATTATTTTGATTTTCAACCTCTTTAAAAAACATTAGGGCACTACACTCAGGGCATTTAATCCAATGACTTGGCGCATCGTTTTTTGCTGGTTGTTCTTTTTTGTCAAAAGAAATTTTATTAAATAAGTTTTTTAAATCCATAATATCTCCTAGTATTTATATAAGGCGTATTTCTACGCCTTTGTGTTATTTTTTCAGTGCTTTAAATATGTCTAATTCGTCAAGTTGTTCCCATGGGTAATCACTTTGACCAACTTGGCCACGACTTGCTACATCAGCATAAAGAAATGATACTTCACTTGGCTTGTCAAGGTCAAACTTTTCAGTAATCCATTTTGGAGTTAATGAAAAAGTATTCATAACAAATGTTGACAATCTATCATCATCTAACAATGTGTATGTACCAAAAGTATCAACAGAAACTGAAGTTGGTTTTGCAACTCCAATTGCATATGATAATTGAACATTACATTTTTTTGCAAGTCCCGCAGCAACTACGTGTTTTGCAATCCAACGTGCAGCGTATAATCCCGATCTATCAACTTTAGTGTAATCCTTAGAACTTTGTGCTCCACCGCCAATTGGTGCATATCCGCCAAATGAATCAACAATTAATTTTCTTCCAGTTAAACCTGAATCATGAAGTGCTGAGTGATTAACATACCTTCCAGTTGGGTTGATATGAATAATAGTACTTTTTGGATCGTATAATTCAGTTGGTAATCCTGTATCATCAATTAAACCTTGAATCAACGTTCTAACTTCAGAAATATCCATATCTTCAACAGAAGGTGCACTTACAACAATAGTATGAATTTTTTGTGGTTTACAATTTTCAAAATTTTCTTTATTTCCATAATCAATTGTAACTTGTGTTTTAATATCAACACCTAGTTTATGATTATGATTTAAAGCATAGTTGTAAACTTTATCAGCTAACATTCGAGCATAAGTAATTGCAGCAGGCATGTAATCAGCTGTTTCATTCGAAGCAAACCCAAACATAATCCCTTGATCCCCTGCTCCGATTTCACCTGTTTGTTGATCAACACCTTGACTAATATCAGGACTTTGTTGATTTAATAGAACTTGAACTTGTACATCATCTGGATGTAAACATTGTTCTTTTGTAAAAGCAGATTTTCCGTCATACCCAATTTTTGCCAAAGCGTCTTTAACCAATTTGACATAATCATCGTTAGATAATTTTGTTTTTGATTTAACTTCACCACCAATGATTACGTGTTTTCCAGCAACAAAGACTTCACTTGCAACTCTACTTTCACTGTCTTCAATGATTAATCTATCAACAATAGTATCTGCAATGATATCTGCACATTTATCTGGGTGTCCTGGACTTACTACTTCACTTGTAAATAAGTATTTTGTTTTGTTTTCCATGTTTGTTTTCCTATTTTGTTTTCCATGTTTGTTTTCCATTAAATATACTTGTTTATTTTAATTTTTTTAAATAAAAATAATTTGTATATATAATTTTAACCTTGAGTATTTCTACTCAACTGTAACAGATTTTGCCAAGTTTCTTGGCATATCCACATCATTTCCTAATCGAACTGAAATTTCCATTGAAAGTAATTGCAAAGCAACCAGCATTTCAAAAAACTCCAGCATATAATGATCAGTTTTATTTATTTTAATAAAATCGTCACTTAATTCAAAATCAAGTGCAGATATTGAACAAATAGTACTATCACGTGCGCTTAACTCTTCAACATTAGATTTGATTTTATCATAGTGTAAATTTTGTGGCATTAAAGCTATTGTAAATAACTCTGGGTCTGCCAATGCAATTGGTCCGTGTTTCATTTCACCTGCAGGATATCCTTCTGCATGTAAATATGATATTTCTTTTAATTTTAAAGCACCTTCAAGGGCCAATGGGAAAAAGACATCTCGTCCTATAAAGAAAAAACCATGACCATGAAGATATCTTTTAGATAATCGTTTGGTCTTCTCATGCATTTTGTCACACACAATTAAAGCCTTTGGCACTTCTCTTAATGCAAAAATCTCACTATTTAATTTATCTTGAGATATTACATTTTTAAATTTGGCAAAATATAAAGCCATCATCCAAAGTACTACTGTTTGAGTTGAAAAAGCTTTGGTTGAAGCCACTCCTTTTTCAATACCAGCTCTGGTTAAAACAGTTACATCTCCCAATCGTGTCATTGAAGAGTTATCAACATTACACACCACGATTGATTTTAGTCCTGCTTTCTTAGCCATTTTTAAAGCTTCCAAAGTATCCGCTGTTTCTCCACTTTGAGAAATAACAATAAACAATGTTTTTTTACTCATGAGTGGTTCTTTATATCTAAACTCACTTGCAATTTCTACAGAACATCTTACCTTGCTTAATCGCTCAAATAAATATGAGGCGGTTAGTGCAGCATGATAAGAGGTCCCACAGGCGCAAATTTTTATTTCATCAATACCTTCAATGATTTTTGCATCAAACTCATCAAAATGAACTTCATCATCTTGTAGTCTTCCCAACATAGAATCACTAACAACATCATGCTGTTCATAAATTTCTTTTTCCATAAAAAATCGAAATCCATCTTTTTGTGCATATTGTTTAGATTGAGGTAAGACCGACCAAGTAATCTCATCAGAAAAGAACTCAATGCCATCAGGACTTGCTATCCCACCCATGCCATCTTCCAAATAGACCACATCATCAGCAAAACCAATTAAAGGTGCATCTGTACTTGAAAATAAAACTTCATTTTCTTCCTTACCTTTGGCAACAATCAAAGGTGAACCATGTTTAAAAAAGAAAATAGAATCGGGTTTTACTTTTGAGATTAAAAGAATTGAATAGGCACCTTTTAAGTCTGCAATAGTTTTTTGAAAAGCTTCTTTTGCATCATTTAAATTATTGTAGTAGTTTTCAAAAAGGTGGACTATAACTTCAGTATCTGTTTGAGATATGAATTTATGTCCATCTTGAATTAACTTATCTTTAATTTCTTTATAATTTTCAATAATTCCATTGTGTACCACATAAGAATACTCACCTAAGTGTGGATGTGCATTTAACTCTGTTGGTTTTCCATGGGTAGCCCAACGTGTATGTCCTATTCCCAAAAAGTGGTTATCTCCAACATTAGCATCAGAAATTTTTTGTTCTAAATTTTTTAATTTTCCAAGAGCTTTATATACTTCAATTTTATCATTATCTAAAAGTGCAATTCCTGTAGAGTCATACCCTCTATATTCAAGCTCTTTTAAACCATCCATTAAAACTTCAGTTGTATTTTTACTTCCGATATAACCGACAATTCCACACATATCTTACCTTATTTTTATCTGCTTAAAATTATAAGCTAAGATGTTATCTAAATGTTGATAAAAAGTGGCTTTTATCAGTAAAATTGTACATTCGAAAATGTTTTCTCAAAGTCTTTTATTCTACTTAGAGGGATTGTATAAAACAAACCCTAGCCTAGCAGCTTTTTGAATTCTTCGCTATCTTTTAAATTTTCAAATAGCTCTTCACTTTCTATTTCATCTTTTAAATTAGGGGATTTTTGTATGGCAGTTTCTAAATCAACAAGTGCTTCATTTTTATTATGTAACACTGCATTAGCACAAGACCGTTGCCAATAAGCATATCCATATTCAGGGTCAATTTCTATGGCTTTGTTACTAAGATTAAGTGCCCATTCATATTCATCCATATCAAGAACTGCATCTGCTTTGTATGCATAAACTTCAGCATCATCAGCATTGATATTTATAATCTCATCATAAATATCAATTTTTGACTGAGGATTCGTCTCAAGGTTTGAACGGATCCAAAGAGAATGGATATATTGAGTATTATATATTTTATTTTGATTATCAAGTATTTTTTCTGATTGCAAAGTCATCTCATCTTGAAGACTTTGCATCCGAACGTTATATTTTTTGGTAATCTGGTTTACTCTTTCTTCAACTATAGTTTCGGTTTTATTTCTTATATCTCTAAGGGAATTCCAACCAGCAAATATAAGTATTGATGTGGCTGCAGCTATTAGATAAAAAATATTTCCGATGGTATCAGTTATATATCTTGCAGCTCGGTCTGTCTGTTGAACTTCATTTTTTGATATTCTACGCTCAACCTCATTTCGTAATTTCATATTTTCAATACGTAGATCTTTTAATTCATCCAAAATATATCTCTCAACCAAAGGTTTCTTCAGTACTTGATTTAATTCTGATGGAGCTTTTTCAGAGGCATACAAGATGCTGGAAAAAAAGAAGATTATCACAAGAGTAAAAAATTTATACCAGAAATTCATAAGGAGCCTTTATTAATGAAAATTTTAATCTATTATAACAAATCTGACATTAACTAACCATACAATTTGAAGTGCAGTAGTAGGGTAATATTATCTTGTATATTTTCTTTATAACTTAAGATTAATAAAAGAGGTTGAATTAATTAAAAAATGATGTGAGTTTTTTGTAAAACTGAAGAAGGAAAATCGTCGATACCTTCGACGATTTTCCTTAATATTAGAGTAGAAAGGAAAGAGTCTTTGTCAGACTACATTCCCATTCCAGGCATACCGCCCATACCACCCATTCCACCCATGTCTGGCATTGCAGGCACTGCGGATTTTTCTTCTTTGATATCTGAAACTGTAGCTTCAGTTGTTAATAGTAAAGATGCAACAGAAACTGCATTTTGCATAGCAACTCGCTCAACTTTTGCAGGATCAACAATTCCTGCTTCAAACATATCAACATACTCCCCATTTGCAGCATTAAAACCAACATTTTCAGCAGATTTTTCAACTTCATTTGCAACAACACCTGCATCAAAACCTGCATTAATTGCAATTTGTTTAAGTGGTGCTTTAATAGCTCGCAAAATGATTTCAGAACCGATTTTTTCATCAGCAGTTAAATCAAGATTAACTTTAGCAGCAGCAGCAATAAGTGCAGCTCCTCCTCCAATTACAATACCTTCTTCAACAGCAGCTCTGGTTGCACTCAGTGCATCATCAACTCTATCTTTTTTCTCTTTCATTTCAGTTTCAGTCGCTGCACCTACTTTAATAACAGCTACTCCTCCACTTAATTTTGCAAGTCTTTCTTGTAATTTTTCTTTGTCATAATCGCTTGTTGTATTAGAAATTTCACCTCTGATTTGGCCAACTCTGTCTTTAACTCTAGCACTATCACCAGCACCATCAACGATAACTGTATTGTCTTTATCAATTACAACTTTAGATGCCGTTCCAAGAACTTCAAATTTTGCAGTTTCTAATGACATTCCTAATTCTTCAGATACAACAGAAGCACCCGTTAAAATAGCAATATCTTCTAACATTGCTTTTCGTCTATCACCAAAACCTGGTGCTTTAACAGCAGCAATATTTAAACTTCCTCTTAATCTATTTACCACCAAAGTAGTTAATGCTTCACCATCAACATCCTCTGCAATAATTAATAAAGGTCGTCCAGCTTGATTTACTGATTCTAGAATTGGTAACATATCTTTAAGATTAGATATTTTTTTATCATATAAAAGAATAAAAGGGTTTTCTAATTCTGTAGTCATTTTTTCTGTATTTGTTACAAAATATGGAGATAAATATCCTCTATCAAATTGCATACCTTCAACTACTTCTAATTCATCAGAAATACCTTTGGCTTCTTCAACAGTAATAACACCATCTTTACCAACTTTTTCCATAGCTTGTGCAATCATAGAACCAATTGCGGTATCAGAGTTAGCTGAAATAGTTGCTACTTGCTCAATTTCTTTTTGATCAACTACGGGTTTAGAAATTGCTTTTAACTCAGTTAAAATTGCTTCAGATGCTTTGTCCATTCCACGTTTAAGTTCAATAGGATTTGCTCCTGCTGTTACGTTTCTTAAACCTTCTTTGAATATTGAATAAGCAAGCACAGTTGCAGTAGTTGTACCATCTCCTGCTTCTTCAGCAGTATTGTTTGCAACTTCTTTAACAAGTTGTGCCCCCATATTTTCAATAGTATCGGCAAGCTCAATCTCTTTTGCAACAGAAACACCATCTTTAGTAATAGTTGGTGCTCCAAAAGACTTTTGTAAAAGTACATTTCGTCCTCGTGGACCCATTGTAACTTTTACAGCATCAGCTAATTTCTCAACACCTGTAAATAATTTATTTCTTGCATCATCACTAAATTTAATCTCTTTTGCCATCTTACATTACTCCTAAAATATCTTTTAATTCTAATATTAAATAATCAGCACCTTCAAGTGCCAATTCAGTTCCTGAATATTTTCCGAAAACTACTGTATCATCAATATTTACTTCTTTAACTTCAGAACCAATAGCAACTACTTTTGCAGTTGATGGTTTTTCTTTTGCACTGTCTGGAATATAAATTCCACTTGCAGTTTTATTTTCTACTTCTACTCGTTGTACAAGTACTCTTTCACCTAGAGGTTTAAAATTCATTATAGTTTCCTTGATTAAGTTTTAAATCGTTGTTAGCACTCATTAAAAATGAGTGCTAGAATTGTATAAAAATTTGACTTAGTTGTCAAGTAAATTGAGTCACTTTGGCTAAGAGTTTATAATTTATAGCTTACTTATGCCTATTCAAGTATTTATTAAGTAATGGGTTTAAGTTATTCGTAATATCTTCATCAAAAGAACTCATTGTTTCTTCACATTTTTTCGCCAAAGTATTGGCACTTTTGATAGATTCATCTAGTCCAAGAAGATTGATAAATGAATTTTTTGAAGAATCATTATTTGTTGTTTTACCAGCAACTTCTTCGGAGACAGTTTCATCAATAATATCATCTTGAATTTGAAATAATAGACCAATATCAATTCCAAACTGATATAGTCTTTCTTGCGTTTGTAAATCTAGTCCTGCAATAATAGCACCCATTTTTAAAGAAGCTGCTATGAGTTTTGCCGTTTTATGAATATGCAAAAATTCTAGTTGTTTTAGTTCTAGCTTGTGATTTTCAAAATAACAATCAATGGCTTGACCAATAATCATCCCTTTGATTCCACCATCACTTGATAGTACTTTAATAAGTTCAATTTTACTGTCATTACTTAAAGGTGCGTTAGCAATTAAATTGAAACTATGGGTATTCAACGCATCACCAACGAGAATAGCTGTTACTTCATCATAAGTTTTATGTAAAGTGGGATATCCTCTTCTTAAATCAGCATCATCCATAGCAGGTAAATCGTCATGTATTAAAGAATAGGTATGTAACATCTCTAATCCTAAGGCTACAGGCATTGCATTGTTACATAACAAAGATTGTTTTGCATTTACAATACTTAATAATAACATGGGTCGAAATCTTTTTCCACCCGCTTTTAACATGTCTTGTAAAGCATTCTGAAAAATAGGATGAAAAGACTGAGATTTTGGAAGGTTATTTATTAAGTGTTGTTCAAATTGCTCTAATAAAATTTTACTCAAATAAAAACTCTAATTTATTTTTTTCCGAATGGATTAGCACCACTCATCATGTTCATGGCCATCATTTTTTTATTCGCGTCAGATTGTTTAAGTACATCATTCATCGCTGAAATTAATAATATTTGAAGAGAATCTTTGTCTTCAAGAAGTGAATCATCAATTTTTAAATCTATAACTTCACTGTTACCATTAATTGACATTTCAATCATTCCTCCACCCGCTTTTGAGGTAAATATTAGATCGGCATTTTTTTCTTTTGACTTTTCCGCCATTTCTTGGAATTGCCCCATCATCTCATTTAAGTTTAATTTACTTAAATCAATACCATCAAACATGATCACTCCCTACAAGTTCATTTGTGATTAAATCAATATTATTATCATCGTCTAATATTACCACTGTTGGTTTATAATTTTCTAATTCTTCACTATTATATGATGCATACGCAATCACAATAATTTTATCACCAATTTCTACTTTTCTAGCAGCTGCACCATTAAGACACATATCTTTACTACCCGCACGTCCTTTTATTACATATGTAGAAAAACGCTCTCCATTATTTACATTTACAATTTCAACTTTTTGTCCCACTCTTAACTTAGACGCTTTTAAAAGGTCCGCATCAATTGTAATTGATCCTACATAATTAAGGTTTGCATCTGTTACAGTTGCTCTATGAATTTTACTATAAAGCATATCAAAGGTCATTCTTCTTCTCTCCTATGATTTAGATAAGTTCAGAGGGTCACTCTAAAGCTTATCAACAATCAAATATTCTTTAATTGGGTTCCCACCAATTATATGTTATTCTACTATTTTATCTATTTTTTCCTTAGATAATTGTACATACATATAATGTCCTAGCTCAACTAACATCTGGGTCCTATTTCACAACGACCTAGACAGGAAGTCTTGATTGCTTGAATAGGATACATAATTCATTTTCTATCAACACACTTGCCCTAGAGTTAAATAGACCTTTTGAGTCTTTATACCTAAGTGTATTTACATCCTTTTTTATCTTAAACCCCTCTAAGATAAATTTAGTCTGAATTTTAATCTAAGATTAGTTAAATACCCATAAAAATAAAATTTTAATAAAATTTTAAAACCATAAACTATATACTTGTACGATTTTACACATAAATCACAGAAAAGGATATATTTATGAAAAAACTTTTGTTAATGCTATCATTAACCTTAACACTTTTTGCCGGCAATCCAATTGCTGTTTTTGAGACAAGTCAAGGAGTCATTGAAATTGAACTCAGACCAGATATTGCACCAAAAACAGTTGAAAATTTTATTACACATTCTAAAAATGGATACTATGATGGTTTAATCTTCCACAGAGTCATAGAAAAATTTATGTTACAAGGTGGAGATCCTATGGGTACAGGACGTGGAGGAGAGTCCATTTGGGGTGGAAAATTTCAAGATGAATTCTCGCCAAAAGCTTTATTTGACAAAGCAGGAATCCTAGCAATGGCTAACTCAGGACCAAATACCAATGGAAGTCAATTTTTCATTACAACAGTTCCTACATATTGGTTAAATGGACGGCATACAATTTTTGGGTATGTGGTAAAAGGAATGGATATAGTTAAAAAAATAGAACTTACCCCTACAAGTGGTCGAGGAAATAAACCCATTAATGATCAGATTATTACTAAAATAACAATTAAATAAGAAAACGCCTTTAGAAAAGTAAAATACTTTTCTAAAGATTAACTATCTGGCTTTTCCACCAAAGAGTTTATTTAAAATTCCTTGGTCACCATGTTGTAATATTTTTCTCTCTAAAGT
>ERZ724565.16-NODE-16-length-11341-cov-2.393258_pt1 | contig 11341 bp, 21 predicted proteins | sample MGYA00375859_ERZ724565 | MGnify/ENA primary metagenome ERZ724565 (study PRJEB28725, sample SAMN03264851) | marine sediment metagenome | biome: marine pelagic biome; feature: marine oligotrophic desert; material: marine snow | place: Pacific Ocean:North Pacific...
CTCCATAAGTGATTTTATTTTTAACATGTCGTGAAAGGCTTCTTTTTTTGATGATGGATTTCGCAACAAAAAATTTGGATTAAAAGTGGGTATTAAATCAATATTATTAAACTTAACAACTTTACCTCTTATTTGAGAAAATTCAGTTGTATCAGTAGTTAAATGTTTGTAAGCCAAATCACCCAAGGTTACAATTAACAGAGGTTTGATAAGTTCAATTTGTTTTTCTAAATAAGGTTTGCAAATATTAACTTCATTAATATTAATAACTTTATTATTTGAAGGAGAACATTTAGTCACACTAGTAATGTAAAATTCTTGAACACTTAACTCTAATACGTTCTCAATCATTTTTGTTAAGAGTTGTCCCGATTTACCCACATAAAATTTTCCAAGTTCATCTTCAATACTCGCAACACTGTGTGTTATAAACATTACATTGGCATTAATGTTACCATCACCAAAAAGAACTGTTCTTCTTGACTTTGATAATTCACACAAACTACAATTAAGAGCAAGCGATTTTAAAGCACTCAAATTATTCGGCATAGTAACTTGAGTCTGATTAATCTCTTTTAGATCTATGGGTTCTAGGTATTGATACCCCATGGAATTAAGAAGGTTTAGATGGTTTAATAGTTTTGATTGTATGGCTTTGGTCATGGCCATTATTGTACAAAAAAAGAACTTTTATACATATTTGGCATAACAATAAAAGCCTTTAAAAAGCGAATAGATTTTGATAAAACTAGATAATAGTATTATCGTCATCATCAAGAATAATTTTATCTCTACCTGTATGTTTGGCTTTGTATAACAATTTGTCTGCGTAATTAATCGTATCTGAATAGGATTCATAATTTGTTCTTAAAGCAACTCCTGCACAAAATTGAATTTTCATTTTTGTATTATTATATACAAAATTATTTTTCCTAATAAGATTCTTAAGTCTTTTAAGATATTTAATAACATCTTTTTTTTCATCATATCGAATAAGAGTAACAAACTCTTCTCCACCATAACGTACTACTTTATCTTCATCTCTTGTAAGCATTTTAAGAATTTGTCCAAATGTCTTTAATACAAAATCACCACAATCATGCCCATAGCTGTCGTTAATTTTTTTAAAATGGTCAATATCTAAAAAAATTATAGCAAAAGGTGAATCAAAAACTTTATATCTTTTTTCAAATTTTTTAATCTCAATTTCATAAGCTCTTCTGTTCAAAAGACCTGTTAAATAATCTATATGTTTTTGTTCTTTTTCTTTTTCTAAGTCTTTTTGTAACTGTTGTATTGTTTCATGTAAATTATTGAAATCATCTTGTCTTTGTTTTAATTCAACTTTGTTTTTTTCTATCGTATTTTCTAAATTATAAACTGTATCTATAAGTTTTGTTTGTAATAACCCAATTTCTCTATTGGTATGTTTCGATAAACTCAAATCTTCAATCTCATTTTTAATACCAATTACTTCAGTCATGGAGTCACCGCTTTGAATAATTGATTTTTCAAAATATTTTCCCATAAGAGTTGTCAGTTTAACAATATCACTTGCTTTTTCTCTAACCACCAACCTATCCAAATCAATTCGCTCATTTGAAATGGCTCTTAGATTTCTAGCAGTATCCTTTGAAAGTATTAACCTAGGGTCATCAATTAACTTCTGAGTTAAATATTCTATTTTTTCTTGAATTTCATAGTTAATGGAAGGTTGTAATAACTCTTCTATAACAAAACTAAATTCTCTAAGTTCATCTAAAGATACTCTATTAATCAATATTTGGGATAATTCGAGATAGGTATTATAGCTGTTTTCTTCCACAAGTTTTTGTTCATTATAATCTAACGATTTAATTGTATTTTGTAATAATTCTAAATCAGCAATATTGGCATCTTTTTCTAAAGCCTGAGTGTAAAATTCTTTTGAATAGTTTTTGGGTGTAGCTTGAATGTCTTTTTTATCCAATGAGGATAATGTATCACGAATAATCTCTACAATTTGTGTTTTCATATATTATCTTTTGGTGAATTTTATAACAAATTTTTATCACTTTACATTTTAATAACAGGTTAATTTAAATAATAATTACAAACATGTTACAATTTAAGAACAAAAAAGCTCAAAATGATAAAAAATCTTGAGCTTTTTAGATATGCTATTTATATCGGTGAGTAATTCTACCCTTATCTAAAGAGTATGGAGTAATCTCCACTTTTACTTTATCATTAGGAAGGATTTTAATGTAATGCATTCTCATTTTACCTGAGATATGACACAACACTGGATGTCCATTATCTAACTCAACTTTAAACATAGCATTTGGCAATGCTTCAATAACTTTACCATCAATTACTATTACATCATCTTTTGACACATTTTCTCCTAGTATACTTTACTTTGTACTTTGAATATATTAAAAAAAGTCAAATACTTATATTTGACTTAATATTTCAGCCTTACCATTTATAACAGCAACTGTATGTTCATAGTGACTGCTTCTCAAACCATCTTGTGAAACAACAGACCAATCATCATCTAAAATAACTGGTTCTCTTTCTTTTTGACAAATCATTGGTTCTAAACAAAATACCATTCCATTTTTAATTTTAGGTCCAGATTTTGCATTACCGTTTTCCAAATAATTTGGAATTTCAGGTTCACTGTGCGGTTTTTTTCCAATTCCATGTCCACAAAAACGGATCAAAGGTTGATAACCACGGTCAACTATAAATTTTTCAATTGCCTGAGATAATTCTTTAAACCTCATACCTTCTTTAATTATACCTATAGCGTAATATAAAGTATCCTTTGAACAAGCAATTAAATCTTCATCTTCTTTACTAATTTTCCCTATAGGCATTGTAATTGCAGCATCACCATACCAACCATCGAGTTCTGATCCAATATCAATACCAAGAATATCACCTTCTTTTAATACTGTATCATTTGGGATTCCATGGATAACTATTTCGTTAAGTGACGTACAAACTGCATTGGGAAAGCCATATAAACCCTTGAAAGATGGTCTCGCTCCTAGTGAAACGAGATAGTCATCTCCCATTTTATCCACTTCAAGAAGTGTCATTCCAGGTTTTACGTTGTTATATAAGTGATCTAAAGTCTTCGCAACGATTGAAGAAGCGCTGCGAAGCTTTTCGATTTCATGAGGTTTTCTTAAAATTATTGACATAATTTTTTAAAGGCCCACTGCACTTAAAGTTTCATATTTGTTCATATACTGCTGAGCTTCAATTTTTCTCATAGTATCAATAGCTACTTGAACTACGATTAAAACCGCAACTCCACCAAAATAAAATGGCACGCCCATTGCTTGAACTAACAATAATGGAACAGTAGATACTAATCCTAAGTACATTGAACCCCAAAAAGTTAATCGACCAGCAACTTCATTTAAGAAGCCTGCAGTGCTTTCCCCTGGTCTAACACCAGGAATAAAACCACCTTGTTTTTTTAAGTTTTCTGAGATGTCTTTAGCATTAAACGTAATAGATGCATAAAAATATGCAAAAAATACTACAAATAAGAACATTAGTAAATTAAATGTATAACTACCAGGACTTAAGTAATCTGAAATTGTTAAAAGTACTGGATTAGATGAACCTTGCAAAATAGTTGCTGGGAACATCAAAATAGCACTTGCAAAAATTGCAGGAATAACTCCCGATAAATTCACTTTAATTGGAATATAGTTCATTACTCTTTTTTTCTGATTTTGCATCATAACTTTACGTGAATAAGAAACAGGAACTCTACGTTCACCCAATTCAACATATATGATACAACCAACAGTTGCAAGAACAATAACTAAAATACCAATTACAGCTAAGAAGTTCATTTGACCATTGTTAACCAAATCAATCGTACCACCAATTGCACTAGGGATTGCAGAAACAATACCAGCGAAAATGATTAAAGAAATACCGTTACCAATACCTCTTTGTGTGATTTGTTCACCAATCCACATTAACATCATAGTTCCAGCTAACATAGAAATAGCAGAAATAATAACAAATGTATCCATATCAATTGAAATTGCACTAGCTCCTGTTGCTCCTGTTAAAGAATTAAGACCCATTGATACACCAGCAGCTTGAATTATAGTAATAACAATTGTTGCGTATCTAATGATTTGCATATATTTTTGCATACCATCACGTTCTTTTTTCATTTTACCAAGTGCGGGGAAAGTTGCAGCTAAAAGCTCCATAATAATTGAGGCAGTAATATAAGGCATGATACCTAAAGAGATAATACTTAATCTTTCGATTGCATTACCACTAAACATATTGACAAGCCCTAAAGCGTTATTAGCATTTGAATCAAAAAATTCTTTTACCACGTCAATATTCACACCAGGAACTGGCACATATGCCAGAACCCTGTATAAAAGTATGAAACCTAATGTAATAAGAATTTTATTTATTAGATCTTTGCTCATAACTAGTTACCAGTTGTTGTTACGTTTTCGTCTTTAATCTTAGATGCTAAACCTTTAGCACCTGTACCAATTAATTTTACTTTTGTAACAGATTTTGATAACTTGTATACTGATTTAATTGATTCTAATGTAATTTCTTCTAAAGCTGCAACTTGTTTAACTTTTTCAACGTTAATTGAATAAGGTTTTTCAACTCTAGATGTAAATCCTACTTTTGGAAGTCTTCTATGAATTGGTTGTTGACCACCTTCAAAACCTCTTTTGATTTTGTAACCAGATCTAGCTTTTTGACCTTTGTTACCTCGAGTAGCAGTCTTACCCATTCCAGAACCTTGACCACGTCCAACTCTTTTAATCTCTCTAGTACTTCCAGCAGCTGGTGATAAATTATCTAATGCCATTTGCTATCCTTTAATTCTTGCTAGTGCTTCAACTGTAGCCTGCACTAGGTTATTTGCGTTATTTGAACCTAAAGATTTTGCAATAATATCTTTTACTCCAGCTAACTCAAGAACTGGTCTAGCAGCTCCTCCAGCGATTAGCCCGGTACCTGCAGATGCAGGCTTAAGTAAAATTTTACTTGCATTATATTTATGTTCAATATCATGTGCAACAGTAGTACCTTTAATAGATACTTTAACTAAGCTTTTAAATGCATCATCTAAAGCTTTTTTAATAGCATCTGGAACTTCTTTTGCTTTACCAGTACCAAAACCAACAGTACCTTGTTTATCTCCAACAACAACTAAAGCAGTGAATCTGAATCTACGACCACCTTTAACAACTTTAGTTACTCGTCCAATTTTTACGATTGCTTCTTCGTAATCTTCTCTATTAACTGCCATTGTTATACCTTAATTCCATTATCTCTAAGTGCGTCAGCAAAAGCTGCAACAACACCATGATATAAATAACCGTTTCTATCAAAAACAACAGTAGTAATCTCTTTTGATTTAAGAGTAGCAGCAAACTCAGTCGCAACTTTAGTTGCACTCTCTTTGTTTGCATTTAATCCTAATTTTTGACTACTTACTGCTGCTAGTGTAACACCTGTAACATCATCAATTGCTTGTGCAGATATGAATTTGTTTGACTTGAAAATAGATACTCTAGGAACTGCAACAGTTCCAGAAATATTTCCTCTAACTCTTCTCTTTCTTCTAATTCTAGAAGAAATCTTTTTCGCTAAATCTTTTGCTCTACTCATCATTCATACCTTACTTAGCAGTTTTTCCGGCTTTTCTAACGATTGTCTCGTCAGTATACTTCACACCTTTACCTTTATACGGTTCTGGTTTTCTGTAGCCTCTAATAATTGCAGCAGTTTGACCAACTTGTTGTTTGTCAGCACCTTTTACATGGATTAAGTTTTTATCAACAGTAATTTCAAGTCCCGCAGGGATTTCGTAATTAATAGGATGAGAATAACCTAATTGTAGTTCTAAAATTTTACCTTTAACAGCAGCTCTATAACCAACACCGTTGATTTCTAAAGATTTAACAAAACCAGTAGATAAACCAGTAATTGCATTATTTGTTAAAGCTCTGTAAGTTCCCCAGAATGCAGAAGATTCTTTATCTTCTCCAATTCTTGTGAAAACTACATTTGATTCTACAACTTCAACAGTAACTCTACCGTGAGTTTCAATTGTAGAAGACTTGTTACCTTTTTTAACTGTAACAATAGAACCATCAACAGTTACTTCAACTCCAGATGGGATTGCGATAGGTTTTTTTCCAATTCTTGACATTTTTTATTCCCCTACCATACTGTACATAAAAGCTCACCACCAATATTGGCAGCATGAGCTTCATCATTTGCAAGTACACCTTTAGATGTACTGACAATAATAGTACCGTAACCGTTTTTAAAGTTCTTAATTTCTGAAGCTGGTTTATAAACTCTTCTTCCTGGTTTAGAAACTCTAGTAATTTCATTAATTACACTTTTTTCGTTGTCATCATATTTTAATGTAACGTCAACAGTTCTTTTATTATTTTTTCCATCTACAACTTTAAAATTTTCAATGTACTCTTTCTTTTGTAAAACAGTTAAGACACCAACAACAGTATTAGAGTGTACCAATGTAGTAACTTCGAGTTTTCGAAGTGCTGCATTTCTAATTCTTGTTAAAGCGTCTGCGATTAAATCATTCATCATGGGCTTTATTCTCCTACCAACTAGATTTTCTAACGCCAGGAAGTAATCCCTCGTTAGCCATTTTTCTTAAACATAATCTACAAAGACCAAAGTCTCTGTAAACAGAATGAGGTCTACCACAAATTGAACATCTTGTGTAAGCTCTTGTAGAGAATTTTGGTTCTCGTTTTTGCTTAGCAATCATAGATTTTTTTGCCATTACGCTTTTCCTTTTGTGAACGGTACACCAACAAGTTCTAATAATCTGAAAGATTGAGTATCAGAATCAGTACTTGTAGCAATAGAAATATTCATACCGTGAGTTTTAATAATATTGTCATAAACAACTTCTGGGAACATTAATTGTTCATCAAGTCCAAAGTTAAAGTTACCTCGACCATCAAAACCATTTCGGTTAAGACCCGCGAAATCCTTTACTCGAGGTAAAGCAATAGAAATAAGTTTGTCTAAGAAGTTATACATTTGCTCACCTCTTAAAGTAACCTTACAACCTACAGGTGTACCTTCTCTTACTTTAAATCCTGCAACAGATTTTTTAGCAATAATTCTAACAGCTTTTTGACCAGCTATTAAAGAAATAGTATCTTCAATGTTTTGCATTAATTTACTATCTTTCATTGCTTCACCAGCACCTACAGAAATAACAACTTTCTCTAGTTTAGGTGTTAACATTTTGTTACCTGTAAATTCAGATTGTAAAGCAGGAACAATCTCTGCTTTATATCTTTCTAATAATCTTGAAGCCATCTTATTCACCTTCTACTTTAGCAACATTAGAAATATCAATAGGCATTTCTTTGTTTACAAAACCACCATCTGGGTTTTTATCTTGATCAGGTTTAACAGTTTTTTTAGCAATTTTGCAATCTTTAACGATTACTTTACCTTTAGAAGGTAATACAGCTAAAACTTCACCAGTTTTACCTTTGTCATCACCAGCGATAATTTTTACTGTATCGCCTTTTTTAATACTATATTTAGCCATTATAATACCTCCGGAGCAAGTGAAACAATTTTCATAAAGTTTGCATATCTTACTTCTCTTGCAACTGGTCCGAAAATTCTTGTCCCAATTGGTTCTATTTTAGTATCAAGAATAACTGCTGCATTGTCGTCGAATCTGATTAACGAACCATTTTCTCGTTGAATCTCTTTATGAGTTCTAACAACAACAGCTTTTACAACTGAACCTTTTTTAACTTTAGAAGTAGGTATTGCTTTTTTAACAGAAGCAACAATAACATCACCAACTGAAGCATATCTTCTTTTAGATCCACCTAATACTTTGATACACATAATTTCTTTTGCACCAGTATTATCAGCTACATTAAGCCTAGTAAAACTTTGAATCATTACTGTGCTCCTGTTGCTGTTATAGTTTTTAATCTAAAAGATTTAGTTTTAGATAATGGTCTACACTCACGTGCAATAACAGTATCTCCTACTTTAGCTTCACTTTTTTCATCATGAATTAAGTATTTTTTAAATCTTTTCACAATTTTGTGATATTTTGGATGCATAACTGAACGTGTAACCAATACAGAAACAGTTTTTTCTCCAGAAAGTTTTACCACTACACCTTGAATCTCTCTTTTATGCGTACTCATACTTAGATCCTTATGCTTTTACTGCAGTAATAGCAGTTTGAATTCTTGCGATTTCTTTTTTAGCTACTCTTAATTCACTAGTATTTGTCAACTGCATAGTTTTTAGCTTAGCTTTTAATTCAAAAAGTAGCACCTTTTTTTCTTTTAATAAGTCTGTAAGCTCTTTTGAGCTTTTATCTTTTAAATCAGAATAATTCATTTTCACTGTCTTTTGTTACAATTTTTGTTTTAAATGGAAGTTTAGCTTTTGCTAATGCAAATGCTTCACGAGCAAGCTCATCACTAACCCCTGCCATCTCGAAACAAATTCGACCTGGCTTAATGTTCATTACCCATTTATCAACAGAACCTTTACCTTTACCCATTCTTGTTTCTAATGGTTTTGCAGTAAGCGGTTTGTCTGGGAATACCATAATCCAAACTTTAGCTTGTCTTTTTACTTTTCTAGTCATAGCAACTCTGGCAGCTTCGATTTGACGAGAGTCAATTCTTCCATGCTCAACTGCTTTAAGACCGATATTTCCGTAAGTTAAAGAATTTCCTCTAAAAGACTTACCTCTATTTCGACCCTTCATAACTTTTCTGTATTTAGTTCTTTTAGGCATTAACATAATTATTTACCTCTTCTCTTTTGTGGTCTTCTTTTTGGTTTGCTGTCCTCAGCTTTTTCAACAGGAATTCCTTTTGCAAGAACCTCACCTTTGAAAATCCAAACTTTAATACCAACACAACCATAAGTAGTATGAGCTTCAGCAAATCCGTAGTCAATTCTAGCTCTTAGTGTATGTAAAGGAACTCTACCTTCTAAGTACCACTCAGTTCGTGCCATTTCAGCACCACCAAGTCGACCAGAAACAGAAACTTTAATACCTTTAGCTCCGCCTTTCATTGCATTTTGCATAACTCTTTTCATAGCTCTTCTAAACGCAACTCTTCGCTCTAATTGTTGTGCAACATTTTCAGCTGAAAGTTGACCAGATAATTGAGGTTTTCTTTCTTCTTTAATATTAACAGCAACTTCACGACCTACTAAATTAGCTAAATTAGTTTTAAGTTTCTCAACATCTGCACCCTTTTTACCGATAACGATACCAGGACGAGCAGCAACAATTGTAACTCTAATTTTTTTAGCGGTTCTTTCAATAACAGTTTGAGCGATACCAGCATAATAAAGTTCTTTTTTAACGAACTTTCTAATTTTGTCATCTTCTAAAACATTTGCAGGCATTTTAGAAAAAGATGGGAACCATCTTGAATCCCAGTTTCTATTAATTCCTAGTCTTAGCCCTATTGGATTAACTTTTTGACCCATTACTTGTCTCCTTCAGTTGCAGCAGCAACTTCAATCATAATGTGCGCTGTTGGTCTATGCTTTGGTGAAGCACTTCCTCTTGCTCTTGGAGTAAATCTTTTAAGAACTGGTCCTCTATCTACTCGTGCACTTGTAACGATTGCTTCTTCAGGCTCTAAACCAGCATTTGCAACAGCAGATGCGATAACTTTAGAGATTAATTTAGCAGCTTTGTTAGGTGTGAATTCTAAAGATGCAATAGCATACTCAGCATTCATTCCTTGAACTTCTCTAGCAATTAGTCTTGCTTTAAGAGGTGCAACTCTAACGAATTTTAATATTGCTCTAGCCATCTTAACCTACCTTCTTTTGTACTGAGCCTTTATGCCCTTTAAAAGTTCTAGTAGGTGCAAATTCACCTAGTTTATATCCAACGTGATTTTCTGTAACATTTACAGGTACAAAGTTTCTTCCATTGTGAACAGTAAAAGTTAAACCAATCATATCAGGAAGAATCATAGATCTTCTAGACCAAGTCTTAATTGGTTTTTTGTTTCCTGATTCTTGAGCAGCTACAACTTTTTTCATTAAATGATTGTCTACGAATGGACCTTTTTTTATTGATCTTGCCATCTTAAGCCCTTACTTCTTTTTTCTTGAAATGATTAGTTTATCACTAGCTTTTTTCTTTCTAGTTTTATAACCTTTAGTTGGCATACCCCATGGAGTTACAGGATGTCTACCAGAGTTAGTCTTACCTTCACCACCACCATGTGGGTGATCAATTGGATTCATTGCTGACCCTCTTGTTTGCGGTCTAATACCTAAGTGTCTACTACGACCTGCTTTACCAACTACCATGTTTGAGAAGTCTTCGTTTCCAACAATACCAATTGTTGCAATACAAACAGAAAGAATCTTTCTCATCTCACCTGATGGTAATCTTAAAACAACGTACTTGTCTTCTCTACCCATAATTTGTGCATATCCACCAGCAGAACGAGCAATTTGCCCACCTTTACCTGGTTTCATTTCAATATTATGAACCATTGTACCAACTGGGATGTTGATTAAACTCATTGCATTACCTGGAAGAATATCTAATCCAGATACAGCTGATTGAATTTTATCTCCAACTTTAAGTCCACTTGGTTGTAAAATATATCTTTTATCACCATCAGCATAAGTTACTAAACAAATTCTACAGTTTCTATATGGGTCGTATTCTACAGTAGATACTGTACCTTCAACACCAAGTTTATTTCTTTTGAAATCAATAATTCTGTATAATTTTTTTGCACCTGCTTGCTTGTGTCTAGAAGTGATTCTACCGTTATTATTTCTACCAGCATGAGCTTTTACTCTTACAAGTAAAGATTTAACTGTTGGTTTAGAAGTAATATCAGAAGTATCCATAACTGACATAAATCTTCTTGCAGGAGTTATTGGTCTAAATTTTTTAATTGCCATTCATTATCCCTTAAGCTGAAAGGTTCGCTATTTCAGCGCCCTCTGGAAGAGTTACATAGAATTTTTTAAAGTCAGGACGTTTTCCTAATTTACCTTTAAATCTTTTAACTTTACCACTTTGTCTTAAAGAATTAACTTTTTTAGGAGTAACTCCAAAATATTCTTTAAAAACTTCTTTTAAACCATTTTTAGTCATTCTTGGACTTGTTTGAACAACAACAATTCCATTCTCTTGAAGCTCAATTGTTTTTTCTGTATACAATATTGCTTTAATATCTGTAATATCTGCCATGATTATGCCTCTTTAGTTAATGCAACAAGCACCGAATTTTCACAAAAGACCGAATGA
>ERZ724565.17-NODE-17-length-10971-cov-2.634913_pt1 | contig 10971 bp, 8 predicted proteins | sample MGYA00375859_ERZ724565 | MGnify/ENA primary metagenome ERZ724565 (study PRJEB28725, sample SAMN03264851) | marine sediment metagenome | biome: marine pelagic biome; feature: marine oligotrophic desert; material: marine snow | place: Pacific Ocean:North Pacific...
GTGGTAACATCCCATAAAGAAGAGTTGCCATTTGTAAACCGTAATCAGTTTGTAATCCACCTAATAAAGAGTTGATACCAACTGGTAAGGTTCTTACTGTATCATCACTTGTTAATGCAAGTGCTAGTGAAAACTCATTCCAGATACCTAAAAATGTAAAAATACCAATAGTTGCAATAATTGGTCTAGACATTGGCAAAACTATATTTAAGTAAATTTGCCATAAATTTGCACCATCAAGAATTGCTGCTTCAAAAGTCTCATTTTGAAGATTTTGTATATATGATCTTGCTAAATAAACTGCAAATGGAAGAGAGAATGCAACGTATGGAATTAATAATCCTAAATATGTATCATTTAATCCCAATTTTACCTCTGTTAAAAATATTGGTATTAATGATGATTGAATAGTAATTAATAATCCAAGCATAATAAATCCGTATAAAAATGGAGTAAATCTATTTTTAATTTTTGCAAATGCAAATCCAGATAATGTTGCAAGTATAATTACAATGATAGTTGTAGATACAGATAATAAAAAACTATTAAATGTAAACCAACCTAGTCCTCCATCTCTAAATGCAGTTTCAAAGTTTCCTAAATAAAAACTTGTAGGAAATGCAAATATTGATTCAACAATTTCCATGTGTGGTTTAAAAGATGAATAACCTAACCACACTAATGGTACTACTGTCCAAATTACAAAAAAGGACATTGCCATATATCCAATAAACATAAATAATTTTGAAGCTTTAGGTCTCAATTGTTACTCCTGTACGTATTTATTGGTTAATTTTTTAAGTGTAATAATCAATAATACACCACTTACTATTGTAATAATTGCAATAGCAGAACCATAACCATATTTGTAATAAACCATTGCATGTTTAAACATAACCGATGCCATTACTTCTGTATAATATGAAGGTCCACCTTCTGTGATTACCCAAATTAAATCAAAACTTTTAAGTGAACCAGTAATTGCAAAAATAGAACATACAATTGCAATTGGAATTAAATTTGGCCAAACTATATTTTTCATAATTTGAAACTCTGTTGCACCATCTAGTACAGCTGCTTCAATCATATCATTTGATAATCTTTGCATATTTGCTAAAAATATAATAAAAAATGTTCCTGTATACATCCATATCATTACAAATAATAAAGGAACAATTGCGGTATCTTTTGAACCATAAATATTCATTCTAAAAATAGGATCATTTATAATCATTTTAATTATTTGCTCTACTGCACCTGATGATGAGAAAATAGAGTTAAATAATAATCCCACAATAACTGTAGATAATACAGTTGGAAAAAAGATAACACTTTCAAAAAATGCTGGAAATTTAATCAATTTTCTGTATAAAAAGTATGCTAAGAAAAATCCTAATGGAATCTGAACAAATACAGATACTAAAATAATTAAAACATTATTTCGAACTGAAAACCAAAATATTGGATCGTTAAATGCTGTAACATAATGCGCAATACCAGCAAATTCAGGAGTCCCAAATCCATTCCAATTTGTAAATGAAATGATAAATGCATATAATATAGGTAACGCAATAGATAACACATATACTAATAGGGCAGGCATTAAAAATACCCAATATGTCTTTTTATTTGAACTCATATTTCCCTCTCACTAAAAGTTATCTAATAGACTTTTGTGTTTTAGCACAAAAGATATGAGTTTTTTCAACTTCATACGTCACATGTAAATCTTCATTTTTTATAAATCTTTCTTTTCTAGAGAATGCAATATTTACTTTATTCTCTCCAATTTGACCATAAATCACATTTTCAGCTCCTGTATATTCATGTACATTGATTTGTACTAAAAAATCATTTACATTACTTGAAGAGTGAAAATCTCTTGGTCTTATCCCTAAGATAACTTCTTGACCATCTTCTAACGATGATATATTTCTAATTGGGAATTTTATCTTGTCTTTTGTATATAAAGAAGGAATCCCATCTTCTAGTTTTATTGTTCCATTTATTAGCGAAATATTTGGTGCTCCTAAAAATGAAGCTGTAAAAATAGAATTTGGTTGATCATATAACTCTTCAGGAGTACCAATTTGTACTGCATATCCAGCATCCATTAATACTACTTTATCTGCCATTGTCATTGCTTCTATTTGATCATGTGTTACATAAACTGTTGTAGTTTTTAATCTTTTTTGTAGAGACTTTATTTCATTTCTCATTACAACTCTTAATTTTGCATCAAGATTTGATAATGGTTCATCAAATAAGAAAAAGTTTGGCTCTCGAACAATCGCCCGTCCCATTGAAACTCTTTGTCTTTGTCCTCCAGAAAGATTTTTTGGTAATCTATCAAGATATTTATCAATATTTAAAAGTTTTGCAGCTGCTCTAACTTTTTCATCCATTTCATCTTTTGGCATCTTCTGGATTTTTAATCCATATGCAATATTATCATATACATTCATATGAGGATATAGTGCATATGATTGAAATACCATTGACATATCTCTTTTTTGTGGACTTACTTCATTTGATACTACTCCATCTAAAAGTAACTCTCCTGATGATATATCTTCCAAACCACATATCATTCTTAATAGGGTAGATTTTCCACATCCAGACTCACCAATTAATACTACAAACTCACCATCATTTATCTCAACATTTATATCATGTAGAACTTCTACACCATCATAATTCTTCTTGATATTTTTTAATACCATTGTACTCATAATTAAACTCCAAAACTCTCAGATGTTATATCTTTTGCAAAAGGTGCTACTCCAGCACTCAATCCTGCATCTACTCTTAAATTAACTCCAGATATACAAAATGCATCATCAGAGGCTAAAAACAATGTTGCTTTAGAAATACAAGCTGGTGTCGCTATTCTTTTTAGCGGGTACCATTTAAGTAAGTTGTTAAAAGTTTCAGGATTTTTTTCGATTCTAAAATCCCACGCTTTTGTTCTAACACTTCCTGGACTTACTGTATTTGCTCTAATATTATATTGACCATATTCAGTAGCTATTGCATTCATATAAGAAACCAATGCAGCTTTTGCAGCACTATATGCAGGGTTTCCAACTGATCTGTCTGAATTAACTGAACCAATAGTAATAATATTTCCGTATTTTTTTTCTTTCATGTGTTTTAAACATGCATTGGTAATATAATAAGTACCATTTAAATTGATATTGATATCTTTTTCCCACAACGGAGGAGTTGTAGTCTCTAATGATTCACATTGAGTAACTCCAACATGATTGATTAAAATATCAATTTTCCCTTTTTCTTCAATAACTTCTTCAATGAGTTTTTCAATTTCATCTTGAGATGAAATATTTGCAACAACTCTTTTAAAATTAGTTAAGTTTTCTTTTTTTAAGTCATCTAAAAAAGGATCTAGTGTAGAAGCTCTAACACCTAAAGTAACTACAAATCCACCCTCTTTTATAACTTGTCGTGTCATTTCTTGAGCCATTTCACCAGCAGCACCAGTGATAACAACTATCTTTTCCTTAAATCTCATTTTTTTCCTTTAAAATATTCATTACTTAACTGACCCCGAAGTTAATCCACCAACTAAGTGCTTTTGTAACCAAGAAAACAAAATGGCTACAGGAATAGTTGCAATAATTACAGAAACCATTATATAATCCCATCTGATTGAATAATAACCTGTCATTTCAATAATTCCCAACTGAATAGTATATGAACTTGAATCTCTCAATGTTGAGAATGCAATAATAAACTCATTCCATGAGTTTACAAATGTAAACATGGCAACTATTACAATAGCTGGAATAGCAAGAGGAAGAAAGATTGTCAATAAACTTCTAATTCTTCCAGCTCCTTCAATCCAAGCTGATTCTTCTAAATCTTTTGGAATGGTTTCAAAATAACTCTGTAACATCCAAACACAAAACGCAACGTTAAACGCTGCATAAATCACTGATAAAAATCCAAGAGAATCAACTACTCCCATATAAACCATAAGTCTAAACAGACCAAGTACAAGTACAATAGGTGATAACATTTGAGTTACGAGTAAAAAGAATCGATAAAACCCTTTTCCTTTAAAATTAAATCTTGTCATTGCATAAGCACAAGGAGCTGCGACTGATATGGCAATCAAAGTTGCTACTGTACTAATAAAAAATGAGTTAATAAGCGACTCAACAATATTGGTATTGTTCCAAACTTCAACGAAGTTGCCCCATTGAAATTCACTTGGAGCAAAAGAAGCTGGAATTGCTGTTAATTCATTTCTAGGTTTTAGTGCTGTAAATAAAGTTACAACAAAAGGAAAAAGAACAACAAAGAGTATTGGAAGTAAAAATATCCAACATATTAGGGTTCGTTTTAATTTACTATTATTCATTTTATTTTTTCTCTTTCATTGATACATAGGCATATACAAATGTAAATCCTAATAAAATAGCTAACATTATAATTGATACAGCAGCAGCAAGTCCAATTTCACCAAACTGAAATGCCATCTTATAAAGATAAGTAGGCAAAATATCTGTTGAATTTGAAGGACCACCTTCTGTTAAAATCCAAATAATTGGAAATGAATTAAATACATATATTACATTTAAAACCACCGCAATATTAATGAAGGGTTTTAATAAAGGTAGAGTTAATGTTCGAAGCCTTTGAAAATAAGAGCTACCATCTAAATAAGCAGCTTCATAAATATCTGTAGGAATAGATGTTAATCCACCCAATAAAATTGATATTGTAAAAGGAATTGACACTAAAATTCCAATTAGAATTTGCATAGGAAAAGCAGTAGTTGCATCGGCTAACCAACCAATATTTTCATCAATTAGACCAATACTCATCAAAAAATGATTTAGCATTCCATAATCTGGATTTAACATCCATTTCCAAATTACAGCGGTCATTGCTAAAGATATTGCCCATGGTAGCATTATAATAGTTCTAGCGATGCCTTTCCCATAAAAATCTTCGTTTAAAGCTAATGCTATTGGTACAGAAATAACTACTGTACCAACAACAACCGAAACTGTCCAATAAAAAGTTCTTAAAAGAACTTCAAAGAACAACTCTTCTTCAAATACATCTTGATAATTCAAAAATCCAATAAAACCATTCATTTCACCAAAGGTACCAACATCATTGAAAGATAATATAATTAAATCAATAATTGGATAGGAGATAATCAAAAAAGCAAGTATAAAACTTGGTGCAATGAATAAAAGTGGTTTTAATGATCTTGAATTCATAAATTATTTTCTCGCAGCTCTGTTAATTTTCTTGTGAGCACTTGCTAAAGCAGCTTCTGGAGATTTTTTACCAGAGTACATTGCTTGTAATTCATTCTTTAAAATATCAATAATTTTAGTTGACTTTTTGTGAATAAATGAGAAGTTTGCATTAGGAACTGCAGAAATCATTGCTTGTAAATGAGGTTTGTTAAATGCTTCTTCACGTCCTGCTGCAGTGGTAACTGGTAAAAGGTTAGCTGAAGCTATCCAATCTGCTTGGTATTTTGGTTTAACAGAAAACATTAAAAACTTAACAGCATCTTTTTTTGCTTTTGAGTTTTTAGATAAGTGAACTGCATCAATTACACCAAGAGTTCTACCTTTTTTCATAGCATCCGTACCAGGTACATCTATTTGTACAAAGTTTACCTTGTGACCTTCTGATTTAATTTGCTCTGCTAATACACCATGTGTAATCATCATTGCAAGTTTACCTTGTTTGAACAATTCTTGTAAGTCTTCTCTATTATAAGAGGTAACATTTTTTTGAGAGTAACCATTTTTTATTAAATTATTATAAAACTGTGCTGCTTTAAGTGCTTCAGGAGAGTTGAGCGCAGATTTAGTTCCACCAACTGTTTTGTCAAGTAGTGAACCACCAAAGTTCCATAAAGTATAGTAGAAATATTTTTCCATTTCAACTTCTTTACCTTGAATACCAAAACCTGATGCATCAGTTTTTTGCGAAACTAATTTAGCTGCTTCTTGAAGCTCTGCCCACGTCTTAGGAACTTTTGCTCCCGCTTTTTTCAGTAAATCAGTATTAACATATAAGTTTCTAGCACTTGTAACACTTGGAAGTGCATATAACTTACCATCAACCTTAGCTGCATCAATTAAAGATTTTGGAAATTGAGCAAGATCAGATTTAGAAAGGTAAGAATCTAAAGCTTCAAGTTTGTTCCCACCTACATAAGTTGGAACCCATCCTCTTGTACTGTAAATAACATCAGCATTTCCACCTGAAAAGAAATCTGTTTGAAGTTTTTGTTGCCATGAAGACCATGAACCAACTTCTAAATTTACTTTAATATCTGGATTAGCTTTTTCAAAATCTGCAACGATTCTTTCAAAACCTGGTTTTGTACCATCACCATATGATGGAACTGATACTCTAATCTCTGACTGTGCGTATGCAAATGTCGATGCGGCACATACTGATGCTAATACTTTTAAAACACTTTTTTTCATTTTCTTTCCTTTTATTATTTTAATATGTTATTTTACATAATCTTATGTTTAGATGATACTTAATCCTAGTTAGTAAGTATTATCCGACAAACAACTCATTTGTTTTAAATGATTCAATAACCTCCTCGTCAAGTTCAATTCCCAAACCTAAACCTTCAGGTAAGTATGCATAAGGTGCTTTTATTTTAAGAGGCGTTTTTAATAAATCATGGGTTCGAATCAGTCTTCCAAATATATCACTTGGCCAGATACAATTTTGAGTAGCACTTACTTGATGGATATACATTGCTTCTGAAATTCCTAAATCGATTTCAGAACCATGCCAAGAATACATATTTGCAGCATTTGCAATTAAATCTTGTTGTTGAAATTTTGCAAGTCCTGCGTTAAAGTTAAATCCATCTGCAGATCTGTGATTTAAAATATTAATCACATCATGAACTCTTTGACCTTGATATATATAAGGTAAAGATACATGTCGTACAATTCTAATATCAGTAAATTCTCTTAATGCTGCATAATCTTGAATCATCCAAAATGGAAGAGGATCTTCTAGACAGAAAACATTTCCCACTTTTTCTAATGCTCTAACTCTTTTTTTAACTTCACCAAGATTTTCCCATCTTTGGTTTGGATCAAAAATAACTGTCATATTAGGAGCGTGTTTTTTAATTTCTTCACAGTAAGCAACCACGTCATCTTCCAAATCGGCTTTAAATTTGATACTGTCATAACCTTGTTCTGCAAAATTTCTTGCTACTTCTCCTACTTCACTAACTTCTCTATGTGAAGACCATGAACCAACTTTTACTTTGTCTTGAAGAGGACCACCCAGTAAATCCACAACTCTTAATTCATGAGCTTTTGCATAAGCATCCCAAATTGCACATTCAAATCCGTCATACTCTCTATACAAACCAATAGGTAATTTTCTTAAACTTAAATCGTTTAAATCAACACCTATTAATGATTGTGCAATACTTTCAATCAAGGTTAAGTTATGGTCTCTATAAAATTCACCCAGTCCAATGATGCCATTTTCAAGCTCCATTCGTACAATTAATTTTGGTAGTTCATCAAATTGTGCACTCCATCCATCACTTGCTTTTTTAATCACAGGTAACATGTGTAAAGGTTTGTTTATACTTTTACTAGAAATCATTCCCTCTTTAGCTGGAACTATTACTTCTGTAAAATGAAAAGATTTTATTAAGTTTTTCTTCATTTATTCTCCTTGTTAAAATCATAGCAGTTCAAAATTTTAATTTAACTTAAACAAAACCACTATTTGAATATTATTTATTTTTTCATATTCAATTATTGCATTATTTTAAGATATATCTTGCATATATGAATATTTTGAAGTTCAAAAAAAGTAATTTGTTTCATTTTGACACTTATTTTATAAAATATAGATATATTTGAATTTAAAAAGGCAATTTAAAAATAATATAATAATAAAAGTCTTGTATTGAAAGTATTTTTTTGAGTTTTAATAAAGTATATCTATGCCAATCCTCTTGAATCAGAGTTTACAATTGCTAGAGATGTCCCACGTACAGCAATAGTTACGGCTTGTGTTGCTCTGGAGATAATTTTATTGTCTTCATCACTTAATTTATAATAAAACTTTAAACTTTTACGGTGTCTCTCTGAGTAAGATAACTCAAAAATTAGTAGCTTGTGTGATTTTATTCTAGTCATCATAGTTATAGTTTTGAGTGATTTGTAACTTAGAATTTGTCTACTGCGACATTATTCAGTTTATTGTATTCAAATTTCAACTCACGAATATTTTCACTGAAATCATATCTTGTGGTAATTGAGCTAAGGACGCCACTATTTTCATAGGTTTTATTGGTAATAAGTCCATTTCCACTCATATGAGAGATGACTCGTCCAAAGCTATCTTGTTTTAAAACTCTATAAAAGTAATTATAATTTCTATCTTCTAAAGTCTCTTCATACTCACCATCAAGTTTTGTGGCATAATTGGTTTTATTTCTATAAAAATCAGATTTTTGTTGATCTTGGCTAGATTGGGTGAGTGAAGTTTGGGCTTGATTGATATATAGGGATACTGTGTCTTCAAAGTTACTGGTACTAATATCTGTTAAGCTAACTTGTGCTTGATTTAACGCTGTAGCTGCTATTAAGAGGTGTTCACTTGAATACTCTTTATAAATATTTGACAACCATTGATAAATGATATCATCGTTTATATTTGATTGTGCTATTTTAGAAAGGTAACTGTCACTTTTTTCTTTAAAGTATTTTGCCCAGTTTGCATAGTATAAGGCACTTTCGTCAAGTTTTAAGGCATGAATTTTTAATGTTTTTGATATTTGTATTAAAGATGCAAGGGCTTCTTTATTTGAACTATTATAATAACTATTTGCAATATCTTCATATTGTTGTGCTTTGGCTCTTATTTCATTGGATTTTCGCAAGAGTTCATTACTTTGTTGATGATATTTAATTTGAGATTGCAGGGTATTTTCAATAAGGTTTTTAAAGTGTTCTATATCAAAGTCTAGTATTTGTGATTTAGGGGATTTGATTGATTTTAAATATCCTCTTTCATTATAAGTATTTTTAATGATGAAATTATTTGGCTCAGTTCTTGTTTCAACTCTGGAATACGCATCATAGGTATAACTTTGAGTATAAGCTATACCATCTGTTGTGGTGATGACTTTTATTGGTCTTGATAAAGTATCGTAGAAGTACTCTTTGTTATTAGAAGTAGTATTATTACTGCTACTTTCAAATGATTCTAAAGCTAATAATCCTATGGCATTAGAAGCGCTATCATAAGTCCAGGTGGATATTCCGTCATCAGAGTTTTTAGACGTTTTTCTTCCCAGTACATCATAAGTAAAAGTTGTGCTTTGATTTTTGGCATCGGTTTGGGAGATGAGTTGTCCTAAGATATTGTAGTTATAATTCCAGATACCCATATCTGGGTCATTCATGTAGATTTTATTACCTGCATTATCGTATTTTATTAAAATCTCATTGTTTAGGGCATCGGTGGTTTTTACTAAATTTCCTATTGAGTTATATTCATATAGGATGTGGGAGTTTTCTTCATCAATTCTTAGGGTTTCTCCCAATATATTTTTAGAAGTTGTTTTTTCTTGATTTTTTGCATTGATTTCTTTGAGACTTAATTTTGAGTATTCAAATCTTTTTTCTAATTCTTGATTATTAGAACCTATACTTTTTATACTAATGATTCTATTTTCTTCATCGTAAGTATTAACAATGTATTGGGGAGTCTCATCAGAAAAGTAGGGTTTGGATCTTTTTTCTATTCTGCCTCTTTTATCATAAACAATATCTTCATAAATAGTTCTTCCCTCAAAGCCGATTTTCTCAACTCTTAGTACTTCATCTTTAGAATTGTAATACGTGGTAAAAGCAGAACTTCCACTGCTTAATTCTGTGATTTTATACACAGAATTTAAAACACTGGTATCCCAAGTATAGATCCAGATGGTACTGGTATTGTCTGCTCTTATTTCTTGTATTTTTCTGTTTAGTTTGTCGTATTGCCAAGTGCTTGTTAGATTATTGGCATTTGTTGTTGATAGAACATTGTTATTTATATCATAAGTCAAGGTTTGGGTGTGATTTAAAGGATTTGTTGCAGAGAGCAGATTTTTTCCATCTGCTGTGTACACATAGGTATTACTTCTTGGGGTGATATCAGTACCATTTATTGTTACTTTACTCACATTTCCAAAGGTATCATAGGTATAGGTTTTACTTAATTCTTTATCCTCAATCTTTGAAGTATGTGTTTGTATGGTTCCATTTTCATTATAGACGTAGTTATTTTCTTTTGTGATGCTGCTTTGGTTTAAACTGCTTTGTATCAATAAAGATTTTGAGAGTAGATTTACTTTCCAGTTTTGTTCATTGGCTGTTTTAAAAGTTCTTATACTTTGTGAAGTATGTACCAAAGAATCATCAGAGTCAAAATGTTCTTCTTTACTCTGGGTAATGTTCCCATACTCATCAGGCTGTGAGCTATGCAGAAGAGTCTTTTTGATTAGCTCAGAGGATAGGGTATAACTTTTATTTACAATTAGAGGTGTGTGTAAATTAATGATTTTTTCATTGTTTGAATTGTTTGTTGTATCAAAGGTATTTTCTTGGGAGTTGATTAAGATATCATTTGTATATTTTTCTTCGGTTTGGGTCATTGCAATATAAGGATACACTTGATAGAAGTTTGTGATACTTTTTTTATTGTGGGTTTCATCTGTTCTGGTGATTTTACTAAATCCAAGACCTCCATACTTAAAACTTCTTTTATATCCTTCATAGGTATAACTATAAGTATTGAGTGATCCTAGGTGGTTTTTACTGCTGTAAGATTTTACTAGGGTTTTATTAGAAGCTTTGATATCTCTCTTGGGATAAGTTTCATTGTTTTGTGCTGTATATAAGGTATTGTCATACATATTTGAATAAT
>ERZ724565.19-NODE-19-length-10370-cov-2.692571_pt1 | contig 10370 bp, 7 predicted proteins | sample MGYA00375859_ERZ724565 | MGnify/ENA primary metagenome ERZ724565 (study PRJEB28725, sample SAMN03264851) | marine sediment metagenome | biome: marine pelagic biome; feature: marine oligotrophic desert; material: marine snow | place: Pacific Ocean:North Pacific...
AAAACACAGTGTAGTAATAATTCTTTAATGGAGTTAAAAGAGTTGATGAATGATATGTTTTATATCTTACAAACAACCATAGGAAAAGATTTAAATAAAATTAAATCGGTATTAAATAATTTTGCAAATTCACAATTTAATTTTGAAATTGAAAATGCAGATGGGGAGCTGGAACAAATTATAAATCAATTAGGAAAGATAATTAATCACTTAGTATTTGATGTAAAATTTATCATCACAGCAGTTGAAAATGGAAATTTTGAAGATATTTTAGACACAACAAAAGTTCAAGGAGATATCAAAGATATTAATACAGGACTTAATACAATTTTAACTAGTATTCAAAACACATTTAAAGACATAAACATTAAAATGGAAAAAGTAGCGAAAGGAAATTTAACCGTCTTACTCAATGAAAATCATAAAGGAGAATATTTAGTATTGGCCAAAGCAATCAATAATACAATCGCACAAATTAAAAATGTTATAGAAACAGTCAATAATAGTACAGATAATATTGTATCAGGATTAAATAGAGTCAGTAATGCTTCAAACGACTTATCAAAATCATCTTCAAACCAAGCTTCTTCTTTGGAAGAAACAAGTACCGCTATTGAGCAAATGGCAGCAAATATAAAAATAAGTACAGACAATATTCATAGTACCTCTGCTTTATCAAAAGAAGTATCATCAATGGCAGTAAAAGGGGGGACTAGCGTGAATAAAACAGCTCAAATAATGGACAACGTAGCTCAAAAAATATCTTTAATAGAAGAGATATCTTACCAAACAAATCTTTTGGCTTTAAATGCGGCTATAGAAGCTGCAAGAGCTGGTGAAAATGGGAAAGGCTTTGCAGTTGTTGCAGTAGAGGTAAGAAAACTTGCTGAACACTCACAACAATTAGCAAGTGAAATATCGGAAATCTCAACTGAATCTCTATCTCAAAGTAGTAAAGCGGAAAGTCTTATAAATGAAATAGTGCCTCAAGTAAAACGGACAACAGATTTACTTGAAGAAATTGCAGTAACCAGTTCAGAGCAAGATTTAGGAATTAAACAAATTTTTGAAGCCATGCATGCTTTAGATCAGATGACACAAGGAAATGCACAGTCTAGTGAAACACTTGCTGATATTTCTCAAGTTATGAATAATGAAGCCATAAAGTTATCTGATGTAATGAAATTCTTCACTGTCAAAGAAGTTTAATTAGACAATATTATCTTATTTCATAGTTGAAATAATTGTTCCATAACTAATTTTTTGTTTTGTTAAATTATCTAAATTTACAAAATTTTTTTCCCATATCATAACAACTGTTGAGCCCATTTTAAAGTATCCCATGCACTCGCCTTTTTTAATATAAAGGTCGTCATACTCATAAACAACCATATCATTAGGCTTAGTATTTGTCTCAACTCGTGGTTCAAAATCAAAGACCATTTGTCCCACATTTAAAGCTCCTACAAAAACCATGTAAAAAATCTTATCATCTTTTAAACATTCAACTATGACTCTTTCATTTTGAACAAAAAGTCCCAATTCTTTTTTAAGGTATTTGAAATTTACAGGATATAATTTACCTGGAACATGAATTAGTTTTGTTATTTGACAATCAATGGGAGCATGATATCTGTGGTAATCTTTTGGAGAGAGATAAAAGTTCATGTATTCACCATCAAGAACTCTATTAATATTTGAACTACAATGATAGGTTAAAAGTTCATCAACATTATATTCCATACCTTTAATTTGCATCAAGGTATCATTTTGTAAACTTCCGCACTGCGAAATTAAACTATCTGCAGGTGAAATAAAATTATTCTCTTGGGTATCAATGTCTCTTGGTTTTTCTAAAGCCCTCGTAAAAAGAGCATTTAAAGAATCATATTCATGTGGATGTTTAAATTCACTCATATCTAAACCCATACATTTAACATATGTCTTATTGATTAAGTTTTGCATTGGCCGGGGAAATGGTTTTTTAGCAAATTTTCCAAAAACTCTTGAGATTTGATTTGTAATGTGCATCTAGTTCCTTGATTATTTATATAAATCGTATTCTATCTAAAACAATCTAAAACTTAAATTTACCTTTATAAAATATTTCCTCTACCTATAAAGCATCTTCAATCTTGTTATAAATTTTTACTTTTTCAAAAATTTTCATTTTGTCAATTCTATTTATTTTTCGCATATGCCTATGTTTTAATACCAAAACAACTTCAATATCCAAGTCTTGTAGTTTTAGAATCATCTCTTCAAGTGCAAAGATGGCTGAGATATCTATAAAAGGTACATTACTACAGTTGACAACTAATTTTTTTGTATCTAATATATTGTCAATTTGATCTTCGAAAAGTGAAGCAGAACCAAAGAAAAATGCACCATTAATATTTAAAATTCGCAGGTGTTCGTTGCCTACCTCGTGTAAATCATCCTTGTGAAATTCAATTTTAATTTTTGATTCAATTGATATTCGATAAACAATTAACATAGATGCCAATAATATACCAACGCCCACAGCCACAATTAAATCCACAAACACAGTTAAGAAAAATACAACAAACATTACAGCCAAATCATTTTTAGGAGCAAAGTTAATAATTTTCAAAAACTTATAATCGAATATATCAATACCCACTTTCATTAAAATTCAGCCAATACTGCAAGGGGAATTTCTGTAGCAATAGGAGCCATAAACAAAACTATACTCAATAAAGAAATAGAATGAATAATTCCTGAGAGTTTTGTAGTCCCTCCACTTTTAATATTAATCACTGTTCTCATGGTAGCACCTGCTCCTGCAATGCCACCAATAAAAGAAACTAATATATTTCCAAGCCCCTGAGCCATTAATTCTTTATTTGAGTTATGTTTTGTTTTGGTAATTGAGTCTGCCACCAAAGAAGTTAATAAAGTATCAATAGAGCCCAAAAGAGCTAAGGTAATGGCTAATGTAATAATTTGTTTCAATTGAGACACTTCAAAAGAAGGCATTTTAAACTCAGGTAAACTCGTGGGGATTGTTCCAATAGTTGCAATGTCAAACTTAAAGAATATAGTGATTGCTGTCATAACAACCAAAGAAATTAATGCGGCAGGAATAATACTGGATATTTTTTTAGGAGTAAGAATCATAATACACAATGTTGAGAAGGAAATAAATAAGGCTTCCTTATTCATATTGCTAAAAGTATTTGGAAGATTATATAAAGATTCAAGAACAGACCCGTATCCTGCTAATCCAAAAAATGGATTCACTTGCAATATAATAATAATTAAACCAATTCCACTCATAAAACCTGAGATGACTGGATAAGGAATATATTTTACATATTTACCAACTTTGGTGATTCCAAAAATGATTTGAAAAAATCCGGTGAGTAAAATAACTGCCATAACCGCATTCATATCCCCAGAGAAAATAACCACCGCACTGGCAACAACAACAGTCATTGGTCCTGTTGGACCTGAGATTTGGGTAGGAGTACCACCAAAAAGTGAAGCAAAAAATCCAAGTACAATAGCACCATAAACTCCAGCAACGGCACCTGCCCCACTTGCTACTCCAAAAGCTAGAGCTAAAGGTAATGCAATAACAGCAGCTGTGACTCCACCAAATATATTACCTTTTATATTTTTCACCTATACTCCTAGTTAGTAGATATTAGTCTAAAATATAATATATCATAAAGAAATCACTCTTAAAATAAAAAAATAGTTAAGATTTAGTCTTTATATCTTATTTGGAATCAACATATAAAGAATTCCTTTTTGTTTCATTTTACCAGCAACTTCTTCTGCTTCTTTCGAGTTTCCCCAAAAAAAGTCCGCTCTAATCTGCCCCTTGATGGCTCCACCCACATCTGCTGCAATCATAAGTTGATTGATTTCTTTTTTATTTATGGGATTATTTGTTTGGATGAAAACAGGCATTCCCAAAGGAATGTAACTTCTATCTACAGCTAAATTTCTTTGTGCCACTAGTTCAACCCCTAAAGCTCCCGTTGCACTTCTTTGTGACTCTTGAAAAAAGATATAACTCTCATTGATATTTAAAATTTCATCTACTTTGTTTGGATTGTTTTCAAACCATTTTTTTATACCTTGCAGAGAACCTTGATTTGGAGTAATATATCCTTTTCTGATCATGGCTTTTCCAATTGAATTATAACGTCGCCCATTTTGATTGGCATAACCCACATTTATAATAGTACCATCTTGAAATTTAACTTTTCCAGAACCTTGAATTTGTAAAAAAAATAAATCTACTTTACTGTCCACATAACAAATAGGCTCTAGATCTTTTTTATTTTCCATTTGCCCTCTTGTATTATAAGGGATAAGTTTATTCCCTTTTATCTGTCCTCTTAATCTGTATTTTTTTAGCTCAGGATACACAGAGTTTAAATCAACGGTGATTAAGTCATTGGGCATTTTATAAATTGGGTATTGGAACTTTCCAGTTTTAATTCTGCTTCCATTTAAAAGAGGTTCATAATATCCTGTAATTAAACCTTGTTCTGAGTCTTTGTCATCATATAATTTAAAAGGAGTAAAATTTTCTTGAAAGAATTTCTTAGCATTGATCGTTTCTTGTGCTTTTGCACAAGTTTCTTTAAAAGTATCATATCTTTTTGAGCGTACACAAGCTTTCTTAAATACATCAAGAGATAAATCCAAATCATCATTCTCAAAGTCTTTTAACTCACTCCACGCACTTTGTTTTAAATTGGCTTTGGATATTTTTTCAAAATCTTTATTGTATTTTGGAGCACACCCTGTGATAAAAACTGTCAGTATTATACCTGTGAAAATGTATAGTATATTTTTCATTAGAACCTCTTTTAAGAATTTTAATATATTACCATTTTTTGCTTAATACTTAAGTACCTATGTTAGACTTTTTCTCTTGAATTATCGATTATTGATCTTGAAATTAATTTCAAGCTGTCAATTACTACAATATGAATTGCAAAAAACTTAGAAGAGGTTATACTGGTTTGTATTTTGAGGTGGATGATCCTATCAAATTGCTAAAAATAATTTGGACCTAAAGTTTTCTATCATTTATTATGGTCGATTTAATCCAAATACAAGTCAGGTATTTGCGAGAAGTATGTAAAAGATGTAGCTTATTTAGACTGGGAATCGAACAATCAGTTTTTTAAAGTCTAATTTGTAAAAACTGCAAAAGATGAAATTTATCTGCTTTGAGTATGAACTTCTTTTAGTCCACATTCAGTGCATTTAAACTCAATTTCAATGGCACCACTACAGCCATGACTTTGCAAAATTCTTTTTCTAATAACGGGTACTTTAAATTGTGTGTCATTATCAGTATCAAGTATAATCTTAGTTTTAGAACCACAAGCAGGGCATACACCACTATTTAAGGTATCAAATCTTGAAGATTTTTGTTTAAAATATAACATAACAGAAAAAATGAACATTAAAAAAATAAGTATTAGAAAGATAATTGTATACATCGTATTATTGTATTAACAAGCAGTAAGAAAACTCCTACTGCTCGATTAATAATTACTCAACTTCCGCGTCAATTACGTCTTCATCTTCTTTTTTGGCTTTAGCATCAGGTTTAGCACCATCTTTGTTTTCACCCTCTTTTTTATACATTGCTTCTGCTAATTTATGAGAAACTTCAGTTAAAGCTTTTAACTTTTCTTCAATTAGCTCTTTAGTAGCATTTTCATCTTTTAAAATTTCTTCTAGTTCAGCTGCAGCGTCAACGATTTTTGTTTTTTCTTCTTCAGAAACTACATCTTCATTTTCTTCTAAAGTTTTTTTAGTTGAATGTAACATTGCTTCAGCTTGATTTCTAATGTCAATTACTTCTTTTCTTTTTTCATCAGATTCTTTATTTGCTTCAGCTTCATTTACCATTTTTTCGATTTCTTCATCAGATAATCCAGATGAACCAGAAATAGTGATTTTATTTTCTTTTCCAGTACCCTTATCTTTAGCCGATACATTTAAAACACCATTTGCATCAATATCAAAAGTTACTTCAATTTGAGGAACACCTCTTGGAGCTGCAGGGATATCAGATAATTCAAACATACCTAAAGATTTATTATCTTTAGCAAATTCTCTCTCACCTTGACCAACGTGAATAGATACTGCAGGTTGATTGTCTTCAGCAGTTGAGAAAACTTGAGATTTTTTAACTGGAATTGTTGTACCTTTCTCAATAAGTTTCGTCATAACTCCACCTAAAGTTTCAATTCCAAGAGATAATGGAGTAACGTCTAATAATAATACATCTTTAACGTCTCCTTTTAAAACTCCACCTTGAATAGCTGCACCTGCTGCAACTACTTCATCAGGGTTAACACCTTTATTTAAGTCTTTACCAAAAAAATCTCTTACAATTGAAGTTGCTTTTGGAAGTCTTGTTGATCCACCCACCATAATGATTTCTTGGATTTCATCTTTTTCTAATCCAGCATCTCTTAAAGCATTTTTGATGTGTACTAATGTTTCATCAATTAAGTTTTCAGTCATTGCTTCAAATTTTGCTCTTGTTAATGATTTTACTAAGTGAATTGGTCCTGCATTTCCCATAGAAATAAAAGGTAAGTTAATTTCAGTTTCAGTTGCAGAACTTAATTCTTTTTTAGCAGATTCAGCGGCATCTTTTAATCTTTGAAGTGCCATCTTGTCATTTTTAACATCAAATCCATTTTCATCTTGGAATTCTTTAGCTAACCAATCAATAATTACATTGTCAAAATCATCTCCACCTAAGAATGCATTACCATCAGTTGAAAGTACTTCAAAAGTTCCATCCCCAATTTCAAGTGCAGTAACATCAAATGTACCTCCACCTAAATCATAAACGATAACTTTTTCCTCACCTTTTTTATCTAAACCATAAGCTAAAGATGCAGCTGTTGGCTCATTGATGATTCTTAATACATTAAGACCAGCAATAGTTCCTGCTTCTTGAGTTGCTTTTCTTTGTGCATCATTAAAGTAAGCTGGAACTGTTATTACTGCATCAGTAACAGCTGAACCTAAAAATTCTTCCGCATCAGTTTTTAATTTTCCTAAAATTTTTGCAGAAACTTCTTGAGGCGTATATACTTTATCTGCAATTTCAACTGCAGCTGCTCCATTTCTGTTTACAATTTTATATCCAACTTTATGTTGAGCATCTTTTGCATGTTCTTCGTCCATCATAAGACCCATAATTCTCTTAATAGAATAAATAGTTTTTTCTGGGTTTGTGATTGCTTGTCTTTTAGCTGGATCTCCAACTAATACTTCACCTTTATCAGTGAATGCAACAATTGAAGGAGTCGTATTTTTACCTTCTTTATTAGGGATAATTTTTGCTTCTCCCCCTTCATAAACTGCCATACAAGAGTTAGTTGTACCTAAGTCAATTCCAATTACTTTACTCATTTTATTTCCTTATCATATTTTAATTTTTTTAATCTTATTATTCTAGTTTTTTGACATTACGGTCAAACTTACCCTACTCCAAAATAGTCATACCTCAACGCCGAAATAGCTAAACTATAGCTATTTTTTGCAGATTGAAACCATTGCTGGCCGAAGTAATCTTTCTTTATACTTGTAACCTTTTTGCATCACTTGAACGATATCGCCTTCTTCTTTGTTCTCATCTTCTACTTGCATAATTGCATTATGGAAGTTTGGATCAAAGTGACCATCTGTTTCAACAAGAGAGATATCATGTTTTTCAAAAGCAGTATTAAAATTCTTAATTGTTAAATTAATACCTTCTTTTAATTTCTCCAATAATTCTTCTGCACTTAAATCAGCAGTTGCAGAGCTCATTGCCATTTCTAAAGAATCAATAGGAGCCAATAAATCTTTCGCAAATTTTTCACTTGCATAATCAATTGCTTGATATTTTTCTCTCTCTAATCTTTTTTTGATGTTTTCAAAATCAGCATGAACTCTTAAATATTTTTCTTCTGACTCTTGTAATTTAAGCTCCAAGTCACTCACTGGATCAATAACTTCAACCTCGGTTTGAAGTTCCTCATTTGTTTCATTTGTTTCTACTGTTTTATTTTCACTAGCTTCAACTTGTTCTTCTAGTACTTCTTCTGTTTTTGCTTCACTCAAGATGCAATCCTTTCATAAAAATATTCATAATTTTTTGATAACTCACCAATAACAAGTATTTTTGAGTCTTTAGCATTTATTTTACACTTATGACAAATTCCAATATGTCCAATAGGTAACAAGTTTTCGAAATAAATATCTTCTTCACATTTATCAATCACCTCTCCTTTTAGAAAACTATTTATCATAAATTCATCTAAATCAAATTCTAGGGCCAATTTTAAAAACTCTTTAGAGTTGATAATATTAAAACTGCTGTTTTGCAAATACACATTGATTTGCTCATATAATTCATAAGCACCTACTTGTTTTGAAATTTTTACAATATGATTGATATCTAAACCTATCATATCTTGCAAAAATCGATGTAAAGCAGAGCTATACTTAATAGTTATTGAAAAACTATTAAATTCTAAAATCATATATTTGTTTTCTACATTTAAGATATTTTTTAAGGTGTCCGTTTTTTGTTCTTTTATAAAAACACAAACACCAATTTGATTCGCTACATATTTTAATGTTTCAATATTCACAAAATCAAGTTTAAAATTCAACCTCCTGATCCAAAACTCTTTTAAAGCTTCAATAGTTGGTGTTCGACCACTACTAATATGCTCTTGAGCCAAGTATCCTTCATCTCCAAGCTTTTTAAAATACCCTCTAATAGTCGCAGGAGAATATGTAATATCATACATTGATTTTAATTGACTAGAACCAATAGGTTCAAGATGTTCAATATATGCTTTAATAATAGACTGTAATAAAAACTCTTTTTTATCAATCATGTTGGCTCATTTTCTTAGGTTATTTTATAATTTAGCACTCAATATCTCAAACTGCTAAAGAATTATAACCTATTGAGTGTATATTTGTCAAGTAATAAATATATAAAAAAACAATACCACTTAGCATCTCTTATTTTATGGGCCTAATACGAAGTGCTAGTTTTATTTTATTGTTCCAAATATATGTTTATCTTTATTTTTTGCAAGTAAATATTTAGTAAGACCTATAAATTAGTAAAAATTATTAAGCTATATATGGGATATATTTATCAAACTTATGTATAATAAACTTTAATATTTATTATTAATAATTCAAGGTAGTGTATGGGAATAAGACAACTTATTAGAAAGAGTAATGCAATATCAGTTCTTTACATAGAGAATAATTTTCAAGAAACTTCAACCAAAATAAAACTTCTTAAAACTATTTTTCCAAATATTCATTTGGCACATAATGGGCAAGAAGGATTAGATATTTTTTTAGAATTTAATAGTACACATGGCAACTATTTTGAGTTGATTATAACTGAGCTAAATCTACCTATTATGTCTGGATTACAGATGTTAGATCAAATGAAATTATATAATAATAATCAAAGAACACTTATTGTGTCAGATTATGCTAGAAAAGAAGAATTTATTGATATTATTGAACTGGGTATTGACGGATACTTACCCAAACCAATCAATCTTACAAGATGTATCTCTTTATTGGAAAAGATTGTAGATAGAATCACTTTTAGTAAACAAAAAGAAGTTAGACTTTCTTTTGTTGATAACTTAACCAAGTTAGAAAATAGAAGTGCCCTTTTAAAGAGATTAGAGCAAGATGAAGCATCTACAATAATGATTATTGAGGTGGATACTATTGAACATATTAATATAATTTATGGATATGAGGTTGGAAATATAGTTCTGAAAGAATTCAGCCAATTTTTAAATACATATTGTGCAGAGAAGAACTATATCTTATATAAAGTTGAAAATGAAACCTTTGTGATTTACGATACAAGCGAATTCATCAACTTTAGTGAATTTGAGAGAAACTTTAATGAACTGCTTGAGCGTACTAAATTTCATAAAGTTAAAGTTATGGGAATGAATATTGACTTTGATACAACAATGGGAATTGTCATGTGTCAAGACAAAGCCTTTGCAAAAGCCAATTTAGCTCTGGCCCGAGCAAAACAAGAAAATAAAAAGTTTTTTACTTACCATAACGAATTTAAAGAACATGAACCAATTGAATATACCATGAAATGGAGAGAATCCATTAAGCAGGCCATTTATAATAAAGAAATCGTACCTTTCTACCAACCTATAGTAAATAAAAAACAAGAGACCATCAAATACGAAGCTCTTATGAGAATTAAACAAGTAGTTGGTGATGAGACAAATTATATTTCTCCTATTTATTTTTTAGATACAGCTGTTAAAACAAAACAATACGATGCCTTATCC
>ERZ724565.20-NODE-20-length-10199-cov-2.397141_pt1 | contig 10199 bp, 9 predicted proteins | sample MGYA00375859_ERZ724565 | MGnify/ENA primary metagenome ERZ724565 (study PRJEB28725, sample SAMN03264851) | marine sediment metagenome | biome: marine pelagic biome; feature: marine oligotrophic desert; material: marine snow | place: Pacific Ocean:North Pacific...
ATTTTTTAGTATTATCTTATTGGATGAAGAACCAAGCTTTACTTTATTGTTATCAACTCTTATCATTCTAGGAGGAATCATCATCACTTTGAGACAAACCAATCAAAAAACCTAATAGATATTTCTTTACTTACTATAAGTAGAAATTTCTATTAGGTTTTCATCAGGATCTCTTATATAAATAGAATTGAGAACTCCCATTGCTCCTGTTCTTTCACAAGGTCCTTCTTCAATCATAATATGAAGTCTCATCAAATGAATGATCACTTCATCAAGTGGAAGTTCACTGATAAAACATAAATCTGCACTTCCTTCTTTTACATTTCTGGCTTTGGGTTCAAACTCAAGACCCAATTGATGAAGATTTATTTTTTGACCATATTGAGATTTGGTTAAATCTTCTCCAGCATGATTGCCAAACTTTAACGCAACTCTATTTTCTTTAAAAATCTCTTTTTCCATTCCCAAAACACTTACATAAAAGCCCACCGTTTTATCAATATCTTTAACAGTTAAAACCAAATGATCAAGTCTATTAATTTGCATTTTTGTCCTTTAAAATTTGATATTTTCTAAATATTCATTTATTTGAGGAATATAATCTTTTCTACAAACCATATGGGTATGAATATTTGCAACACTTACATCCAACTCAACAATATGTAAATCCTCTTTGTAACCTAATTTTTCAACGATATTAAGAGGAAGAAGGGTTTTGCCCATACCTGCTTTCACACAGCCTAAAATTGTCTCATATGAACCAAATTCCAATACCTTATAGTTATCATTTCCTTGTTGTTTATAATATTCTTGCACAAAAGCATCATATCTACATCCTTTTTTAAACAATAATAACACATTTGGTACAATTCTATTTTTAGGCTCTACTATGACAATTTTTTCTTCAAATTCATTGATAACTTTCAACTCAGAACTTTGTGGATTACCACTTACAAAACCAATATCTACTTTATAATCCAAAACCATTTTTGTAACCTCTTCAGTGGTACCTGTAAATAATTCCAATTGCATTTGGGGATAATCTTTGTGCATATTTAACAAAAAAGGCACAATTCGCACTACTGCATTGGATTCAGTTGAGCCAACACGAAGAGAACTTTGTTTTTCAATATTTTTCATAAAAGATATGGCTTCTTCTGTTTTTTTTACAATCTCAACTGCATATGTATATAACTTTTCTCCAGCAGTGGTTAAAATAACCCCTTTGGGAATGCGATGAAAAAGAGAGTGTCCAACATTTTTTTCAAGTTGTTTTATACGTGCTGTTACATTTGATTGGGCAAACCGAAGCTCCCTTGCAGCTAAAGAAATACTTTTTACTTTAGCAACTTCTACAAAAACTTTTAATAAATTAGAGTCCATATCACTTTCCTATATATCATATATCATGATTCATTATTTGACATAAGATAACTTTTAGTGATATTATATCCAATAAAATAAAAAAGGCAATGTGGTGACAAATATTAATTTACTAGATAGAAATAACAACGCAGCTATTCTTCTTGCAGGTATCATTGCACTAATTGTGGGTGTTGGAGTAGCTAGGTTTGTTTTTACTTCATTACTGCCTTTTATGCTTGATGATTTTCTAGAATTGACCTTCGCAGGTATTTTAGCATCAATGAATTATGTGGGATATCTACTTGGATCAATTTTTTCAGTTTTTATAAAAGATATTAATGCCAAAGTAAAATACTTTAGATTTGGAATGTTTCTTTGTGTTGTAACTACACTAATACTGGGAATAACCCACAATGAAATTTTATGGTTGGTTTCAAGAGTTATTGCAGGATTTGGTGCAGCTATGGCGTTAATTGTAGGCTCAGCAATAGTTATGACCAAATTAAACTTTGAAGATAAAACAAAAGCCATGGGAATACATTTTAGCGGAATTGGATTTTCTGTTTTTGTTACAGATTTAATAAACAGAGCCGTTTTAAGTAATGGTGGGACTTGGGAAGATTCATGGTTGGTTTTAACTTTATTTGGTGCAATAGTTGCTGTGTATTCTATTTATATTTTATCATTTGATAAAGAAGTAAAACAAAATGTTGTTAAACACAAAATTGATAAATCTTTGTTTTCAACCTTTGTGATTATTCTTATTGTGGCTTACTTCACAGAAGGTGTTGGAATGGTAGTTCAAGCTACTTTTTTACCTGATATCATTAATTCACTAGAAGGCTTAGAGGGTTATGGCGGTTATACTTGGACACTAGTGGGACTTGCAGGAATACCTTCATGTATTATTTGGATGAGACTGGCACACAAATATGGAAGCATTAATATTATTATCACCACCATGTTACTTCAAGTGGTGGGTATTTTAATCCCTGCATTTACAAACAATGTTTATCTAAATCTTTTCTCAGGAGTATTATATGGGGGAACTTTTGTTGCTCTTGTTGCTTTGTTTATGAGTTTGGGTGGAAGATTGGCTGGCTCAAACCCTGTTGTACTTATGGGTGCAGTGACAACTGCATATGGAATAGGACAAGTTGTAGCACCACTTTACAGTGTTGCACTTATTGAGTATTTTGGAAACTACAATTACGCATTATTTCTCACTGCTTTTATTGTTTTTTCTGGTGTTGTACTACTATTTTTTGGTAAAAAGCTAAACAGTGCACCAAAATAAAAAAGGATAAATATGCCATATATTAATATAAAGATGACAAAAGAAGACGGTGGAGCAACAACTCAACAAAAAGAAGAGTTGATAAAAGGTATTACTGAAGTGTTTGCTAAAGTAATTGGTCGAGGTGAGAAAACTGCTGTTGTAGTAATTGAAGAAGTCTCTACAGATAACTATGGAATGGGTGGTAAAACCATCACTCATATAAGAAAAAACACCAATTAGATATAAAAAAATAAGGAAAGAAATGAGTATTGGATTTATAGGGTTAGGTAACCTTGGAACGGCTATTTGTAAGAGATTAAGTGATATGGGTGAAGAAGTTATTGTTTATAATAGAACCAAATCAAAAGTAGAAAAACTTGAATATAAAGTAGTTGATAGCCCAAAAGATTTGTTTACTTTTTGTGAAACGGTTTTTATGTGTTTATTTGATTCAAAAGCAGTTAAAGACGTTTTAACAGGTGAAAATGGATTACTGAGTACACAAGTTGAGGGTAAAACTATCATTGATTTATCAACCAATCACTATGAAGAAGTTTTAGAGTTTCACACACAAACAGCTAATAAAGGAGTGGCTTATTTGGAATCTCCTGTGTTTGGAAGTGTTGTCCCTGCTCTTCAAGGAGCTGTAACCATTGTATGTTCAGGAAAAAAAGAAGTATTTACTTCTTGTAAACCTATTTTAGAAAAATTTGGAAAAGAAATTTTTCACTTACCAGAACCTGCAAGTGCATCTAAAATGAAACTCATCAACAACTTGTGTTTGGGTTCTTTTATGTCAACAATTGCAGAGTGTACAGCTTTAGGTGAGGCGTGTGATATAGAAAAGTCAAAACTACTTGAAATATTAGGTGTTGGTGGTGGACAATCACTGGTGCTTAAAGCAAAAACTCAAAAGTTAATAGAAGAAGACTTTTCTCCTCATTTTTCAGTGGATGCTATCAACAAAGATTTACATTGTTTACAAGACTTAGCTTATAGTTTAAAAAGACCACTATACAGTGCTAGTACACCCAAAGAACTCTATTCTAAAATGAAAATGATGGATAAAGGAAGTGAAGATTTTTCTTCTAATTATCAGATGTTCAAATAAATAAAACCATATGAGCAAAAGCTCATATGGTTTTCAAAACATCTCAAGAGTGATTAGAACTTTTTAAATCCATCAAATTCAATTAACGACTCTTCCTCTTTAATATCTTCAACTTTTTTCTTTTTGTATTTTGATAAGTCAATATTATCTTTACCAATAAATTCCTTTTCATTGGCATCTTTCACAATATCATCCGCAATATCTAGCGTACTTTGAGAGATTTCATATGCTTTATTAGCTATTGCTGCATTTTGTTGTGTTTTTTCATCCAACATAGTTACTGATTCATTAATCATCTCTATTCTGTTTTTTTGATCTTTAGAATTTTTTTCGACACTGTTAATTAAATCCATAGTTTTTAATAAGTTTTCATTGAGATTTGAGAAACCTTCAATCATAGTATCTGCTATCTTTTTGCCGCTATTTGCTTTAGCAGTGGCATTTTCTACGAGTTCTTTAATTTGTTTTGCAGCTTCGGCACTTCTACTTGCGAGGTTTCTTACTTCTTGAGCAACTACAGCAAACCCTTTTCCAGCTTCACCTGCAGTTGCAGCTTCAACTGCCGCGTTGAGTGATAAAATATTTGTTTGAAAAGCAATCTGGTCTATAACTCCAATGGCGTTGTTGATATCATTAACTTCAGCGTTAATTTCATCCATGGATTCAATGGTTTTATTTGCAAGTCCTTCTCCTTGTCTTGCTGAAACCATTAACTCTTTTGAATAAGAAGACATTTTCATAATACTTTCAGTATTTATAGTGATTTCAGAAGTAATTTCTTCTAAAGAAGCTGATGTTTCTTCAAGAGATACAGCTGTTTCATTTGAGTTTCTATTTAGCTCATCTACGTTTTGAGACAAAACATTGGCACTACTATTTAAAGTTAAACCATTTCTTTTATTGTCAACCAACATTTCATTGACGATATCTGCTAGATTATTTAGCCCTTGGGAGACATTTCCTTCTGTACTATCCAATCTTGCGTTGAAGTTTAGATGTTGATATTCATGTAATATCTTTGTGATAGCATTTACATCTGTACAGACTGTTTTACATAATACTTGTAACATCTCATTAATGATTTTTTTCAATTCTTCTAATGATTCATTTTGGGATATATTTTCAATTTCTTGTTTAAACTTACCATTTTTAACTTGTGCCACGACTTTAGTAACATCATTGATAAATTTATTATCCTCATCAATGGCTGCTTGTATTTTTAAGATGTTTTCATTTACAGCTTTTGACATTTGCCCTATTTCATCATTCATAAATATTGGAAGTTCTTCTACAGTTGAGCTTTCTTTATTGAGATATTTAAAAAATCCCAATAAACCTGACTGAAATTTTTCCAAAGGTTTGATTACTTTAATATTAATCAGTGCATAAGCTATAAACACAATGATGACCAAAATAAATAGGCTTGCAATAATGATATTATTTTTTACTTTATTAGTAGTAATAAGTACTTCTTGCATTTCTATTTCCGAAACGATTGCCCATTTTAAACCATCATCAATTTTTAAACTAGAATAGGCAGAGAGAACTTCTTTATTTTTGTAGTTTTTTATAACCTCAATATGCGCTTTTTTATTTGAAAAAACATTTTTAACTGCTTTTGTTTTTACACTTCCCTTTTTAGGCTCTTCAAATGATTTTTCTAAAGAGTGCGTTTTTGGATCTAAAAAACTGTCACTTCTCATTAAAAAATCACTACCTACAAGATAATCTTCTTGGGTTTTTCCATAACCTTTTTTAAACTTCATAATATCATTGATAGAAGAGTTACTTAACTGAAAAGCCAATACAGCTTTAAAAGTTCCATCAACATAAATAGGCGTAGATAGAAACATAGCAGGGGTATCAGCAATTGGCTCATAAGGTTTCATATCCACAAACACTGGTCTTTTTAATTCTTTTGCTTTTCTCCATGCATGTGCAAGACCTGAGGTTTTTAAATCTCCCTCACTTAAGTTCTGACCATTATCAGACTCTTGAGCAGCTGAAAACATAACATATCCTTCTTTTTCACTGATAATATATAAGTCATAATAAGCATAGACTTCTATATATTTTTGTAAAAATTCTTGATACTTTTCAGTTTCATTAGAAATTGAATATGAATCTGTTGGATATTCTTCATCAGCTTCTAGTTCTTTTTCTCTGATTTGTTTATCTAAGAAATCAGTTAATGCTATAACATCATTGTTTCTTGAAAGAATACTAATATCAGATACTCTATTGTTAAAATAAGTATTAACCTGCTTGATTTTTGAATCACGTGCTGATGTTAACTTTGCATTACTTTCATCCTTTAATGCACTCTCCATATTCACCACAGAAATGAATGCCAAGACACTTGCTAAAATAATCAGTGAAAAGAAAGTGATTGATACCAACTTGATTTTTAATGATAGATTTCCCATACTACTACCCCCTTAGATAATACAATACTAAAGTATATAACGCCCATGTGATAAAAGAATGACATTAATGTCACATTGCATACAATAAGCTTAAAAGCATTCAAATTGACATGAATAATTATTTTGATATGATTAGAGTATGAAAAATCAAACAAAATTTATTATTGACCAAAAAATGCCTTATATTGAGTTCAGATATTCTAACTCATCAAAAAATTATAAAGAGCATATGCATGATACTTTTTCAATAGGTGCATTAAAAATTGGTCAACGTAAATTTAAATATAAAAATGAACAATTTTATATAAAACCCCAAATGTTGGTCATTATAAACTCAAATGAAGTTCATAGTTGTAACATGCATGAATCAAAAATTCAAAGTGAATATTTTGTAATGTACCTAGACAATAATTGGTGCTATGAAATACAGAAATCACTTTTTAAAGATATAAAAATTTTGCGCGATTTTCCAATTTGCTTATTAGAAAATCCATCCATGTACGAAGAATTTATTGGCTTGTGTGAGCTGTTTTTTTCTGATGAATTTACTTTAAAAAAAGAAGAATGTTTGATTGAATTTATGAGTAAACTTTATACTCAATACTTAGACTTAAAAATACTTACTATAAAACCAAATAAACTTGATATTGTAATAACTTATTTAAAAAACAATATAAAAGAAAATATCTCACTTGATGAATTATCTAACAAGTTTGATATCAATAAATACCATCTCACGCGACTTTTTAAAAAAGAGCTGGGCCTAAGTGCTCACGCCTATTTTTTAAACCTCAAAATCAATGAAGCCAAAAAACTTTTAAAACAAAATATGAGTATCGTTGATACTGCCCTAGAGCTTGGTTTTGTAGATCAAAGCCATTTTCATAGAAACTTTTTAAATATCGTAGCAGCCACCCCACGAGAATACCAAAATTCCATATAAGTCAATTTTATACAATAAATACTTTTAAATATTTCATATACTTCCTTTTTATAGATTTAAAGGATTTATATGTCAATTGAACTTTATCTTAGCGGTTTCATCACCCTAGCCTTTGCCCATTTTGTAGCACTTCTTAGCCCCGGTGTTGATTTTTTTATCATCATTTCTAACGCTTCAAAATACGGAAAACTCTCAGGAGTTATTAGTTCTTTTGGAATTGCAGCTGCTAATTTGGTTTATATTTTACTTGCTTTGTTTGGTATTGGGCTCATACAAGACAATTTAATACTCTTTACGGGCATAAAAGTAATTGGAGCTATATATTTACTTTATATTGGCTTTTTGCTTCTAAGAGCATCTAAAAGAGAGTTATTTGAAGTAATAGAAAACAGTAATTTGATTAAAATGAGTAAAAAACTTATATTTAGACATTTTGGAGTAGGTTTTCTATCAGCACTGCTTAATCCTAAAAATTCGATTTTTTACTTTACTATGTTTTCAATATCCGTTCAAAATGATACACCGTTTGAAATACAAAGTATTTACGCATTGTGGATGTTTAGTGCTGTTTTAGTTTGGGATATTTTTATTGTCTATTTGGTTACCAATAAAAAATTATGCAAAAATATTCAAATAAAATAGAAAAAATATCAGGGGGAATTTTAGTTTTTATTGCAGGAAGTATTATGATTAATATCCTTGGAGATTAGTCAAAATACTAGAGATTTTTTGGAGACTTCAGTAAAGTCTCTAAAAAGTCCCTATTTTATAATGCTACAATTGAGGCTAAATAAGCTTGTTCTTGGTATTTATTTAAAGATTTTGGTAATTCCACATTATTTTTTTTGGTATAAACACCGATACTTTGAGAAGTAACAAAAGAGACTTCACATACATCATTTAGTTGAATCATTGCTTCCATTTTGAAAGTTACAGCACCACCAGCAAAGTTACCCTTTTTGGTTCTTTTTTTGATAAAAACTTTTTCTATTTTATTGCTACGTAAAAAAGAATTAATAGACTCAAAGTACTTGTCCACATCACTTTGACTCTCATCATTTGCTAATTCAATTTTTTTTATCTTCATATCTACATAGACTAAAATATCGTCTTCTTCGTTGTTTTCTATCACTGAAACTATTGTATTATTTGCTTTTAAATCAATTCCACATATTCTCATTTAATTTCCTTTTTTAAAAAGTAAAGAAATTATATACGAATTTTTTGTGAAGTTTAAAATGTATTACATTTTGAAATATTTTTTTATTTTGCTTTTCCAAATTTTTTATTGTACTTTTAATAAAAAAAGAAAGGTCCATATTTCATAAATTAAGATAAAAAATAGGAAGGTTACTTACTTCAGGACATTTGGTTTTTTTAAAGATTTATGACAATATTTACTTATTATCCATATTAAAAATCCTCATCAAGAAAAAGTCATATTTTATCTAAGGTCAAGGCGGAAGTAATTTTTTGTGAAGGAGCTTACTATAAGTAAGTGACTGAACTAAAAAGTTCCTTCAACGAAGAGATTAGATAAAAGATGGCTTTTCAGCCCTCTTTTAAACGTCTAGATGTTCAACATCCTTCGCATGTTCTACTATATAATTTCTTCTTGGTTCAACTTCATCACCCATAAATAAGGTAAACGTATCTGAAGCAACTTCTGCATCTTCAACTTTTACGTTTAGAAGTCTTCTTGCTTCTGGAGTCATTGTTGTTTCCCAAAGTTGTTCTGGATTCATCTCTCCAAGACCTTTATATCTTTGGATATAAGCACCTTTTTTAGCAATATTTTCAATATCATTTAGTAATTCTATTAAATCTTTACCTTCAAATAAAGATAAATCTCTTTCATTTAATTTATCAAAAATGTAAATAGATTCTGTGAAGTACGGTGGACTAAAAAATTCATCATCAATTATAAGTTCTTCAAGACCTTCATTTGTTTGAACAAAAATATGAATTTTTTCATTGGTAACTGTTTTTGATAAAATATTATAACCTCTTTCCAATAAGAAAGATTCAACTTTTTCAAACAATATAGGGAAGTCTAATCCTACAAGATCTTTGTTTTCAACAAAATATTTTAAAACTTCAACTAGTGAGTATCTTTTTTCTAAATTTGCAAGCATTGCTCTATAAGCTGCTACAGTTTTAAACATATCTAATAAATCGTTATATCCCATACCTTCAAATTCAAAATTTTCTAGTCCATTTCCAATTAAAAAGTTAGATAATGCGGTGTCATCTTTTAAATATGTCTCATTTTTACCTTTTTTATATCGGTAAAGTGGTGGTTGCGCGATGTATAAATAACCTTTGTCAATAATTGGACGTAGAAATCTAAAGAAAAATGTCAATAATAAAGTTTGGATATGTGATCCATCAACATCTGCATCAGTCATTATGATTACTTTGTGATATCTGATTTTTTCTTCATTAAAATCTTCACCAATCCCACAACCAAGTGCTGTAATCATATTTCTAATTTCATCAGATTTTAAAATTTTATCTAATCTGGCTTTTTCAACATTTAAAATTTTACCTTTTAGAGGTAAAATTGCTTGATAAACTCTATCTCTCCCTTGTTTTGCAGATCCTCCCGCAGAATCCCCTTCTACTAAGTAAAGTTCTCTAATTGCTGGGTCTTTACTTTGACAATCAGCTAATTTTCCAGGAAGAGTTCCAACAGTCATAGCATCTTTTTTCCGTGTTAAATCTCTTGCTTTTTTAGCAGCTTCTCTACCACGTGCAGCCATTAAAGCTTTTTCCATAATTGCTTTGGCTTGACTTGGATTTTCTTCAAAGTGTTTTATCAAGGCATCAAAAGTCATTTTTTGACAAATAGGTTTTACATAGGAGTTTCCTAGTTTACCTTTGGTTTGCCCTTCAAATTGAGGTTCAGGGACTTTGACAGAAATAACTGCAATTAAACCTTCTCTTACATCATCACCTGTAATTTTAGTATCTTTTTCTCGTACAGCTGCATTTTCATTTACATATTTAACAATTGCTCGAGTAAGTCCAGCTTTAAAACCTGCTTCATGAGTTCCACCATCTATAGTTCTGATA
>ERZ724565.22-NODE-22-length-10061-cov-2.629454_pt1 | contig 10061 bp, 8 predicted proteins | sample MGYA00375859_ERZ724565 | MGnify/ENA primary metagenome ERZ724565 (study PRJEB28725, sample SAMN03264851) | marine sediment metagenome | biome: marine pelagic biome; feature: marine oligotrophic desert; material: marine snow | place: Pacific Ocean:North Pacific...
AATTTAATGATATAATAATGACATCTATAAAGAAGAAGTTTAAACTTCTTCTTTTATTTAGATTTTTACAACATATCTTCCAGTTACTTTTCCATCTAACATAGCTGTATATACATTTGCAATCTCAGCAATAGAAATTTCTGTTGTGATTTTATTTAAACTATCTATTTTAAATTCATTTGCAATTTTTTCCCATGCAGCTACTTTTTTCTCTCTTTTACACTCCACTGAATCAATTCCAATTAGTCTTACTCCTCTTAGAATAAAGGGGAATACATTTGTTGGAAGTTCGTGTGAAGACGTTAATCCACAACATGTAGCAACACCATCATATTTTAATACTTTAAGTGCTTCATTTAAAATATTCCCACCAACCGTATCAACTACACCTGCATAATTTTCTTTTCCCATTGGACGTTTGTTTTCAAGATCAAAATCTTTTCGTAAAATCACTTCAGAAGCACCAATTTCTTTCAGAAAATCAATTTTTGATTCTTTTCCAGAAATAGCAACAACATCAAATCCAAGTCTACTTAAAATTGCAACAGCAATAGAACCCACACCTCCTGTAGCACCTGTTACAAGAACAGCACCAGAATCTTTAGTTAACCCATTTAGAAGTAATTCATTCACACTCAAAGCAGCAGTTAATCCAGCTGTTCCAAATGTCATAATTTCTTTATCTGTAATATTTGTAGGTTTTTTAACAACCCAAGAGCTTGGAACTTTTACATAAGACTGGTGACCACCATCACTGTTCATCCCCATATCATAACCAGTAACCAAAACTTCATCACCTGTTTTAAATTCATCACTATTACTTAGCACAATAGTTCCAGCGACATCAATTCCAGTTACATGAGGAAATACTCTTGTAACCCCCGGATTACCCTTAGAACTTAATGCATCTTTATAATTTAAACTTGAATAAGTTGTTTTTATTAATACTTCATTATCTAAAATGTCTGGAACTTCAATCTCTTTTACTTCACAGTTAAATTTTCTATCTTCTAATTTTTCTACTACAAATGCTTTGTTTGTCATTTATCTCTCCTGCATGTTTATATTAAAATCTTATTATAAACTTGCTATAATGTCAAGAACATACAAAAAAGATAGGTACTTACCAAAAATATACCTACTGTTTTCGTGGTCATGGAGCAAGATAATGAAAAAAAATGATACAAAAATTTCCAATGATAGAATTAAATGTCATGTGGAAGTTGCGATGGACGCCATTGCAGGAAAATGGAAAATACTAATACTATGGTATTTAAAAGATGAAAAAAAGAGATTTAATGAATTACAAAAATCTATTTATGGCATTACACAAAAAATGCTCATTCAAAAATTAAGAGAACTCGAAGATGATGGAATTGTACACAGGGAAGTTTATCCTGTGGTTCCTCCTAAAGTTGAGTATTCATTAAGTACTTATGGGAAAACACTCAAACCCATTTTAAAACAACTCTATTTCTGGGGAGAAGAACACAATAAACGACAAAAGTAAAGTTTTTCTATGGATAACATTATATATTTAAATATACAATGTTATCTTCAATTTTTATTTCATATCTAGTGACACAGTCAGCTTCTTCATCTTTTGCAATCCCAGTTTCCATATTTATATCCCAATTGTGTAAAGGACACGTAACTATATTACCATGAATCATACCTTCAGTTAAAACCCCATCTTTATGAGGGCATCTATTTTCAAGTGCAAAAACTTCTTTTTTAGAATTTTTAAAAATACCTATTTCTAAATCATCAATTAATACTTTTCTGGAACCCCTTGTTGGTATGTTATCCAAGCTTGTTACTTTAATCCAGCTTTTCATTATGCCATCCTTTCTAATACTATAGGTTCAAACTCTTGAGTAAACCCAGAATCTATACTGTCTTTCCATGGGTCAATTTGGGCATGTTTTTGAGACTCTTCAAAACCTTTAGCATAGAAATCACGTTTTGCATCATCTTTAACTATTACATCTTTAACATAATCAATTCCAACTCGTTCAACCCAGTGTGCTGTCCTCTCTAAATAATAAGCATCTTCTCTATAAAATTGCATTAATGCTTTTATATAATGAAACAGTTCTTCATCGGTTTTCACTTTAGTCAAAAAATCTGTAACACGGACTTTTAATCCTCCATTACCAGCAAAATGAATTTCCCATCCAGAATCAACTGCAATAACACCTATATCTTTAATAGTGGCTTCCGCACAGTTTCTAGGACATCCAGACACTGCTATTTTAAATTTATGTGGTGTCCAGCTTCCCCATGTCATTTTTTCTATATCAATACCCATTTGCATTGCATCTTGTGTACCAAATCTACACCAGGTATTTCCAACACAAGTTTTTACTGTTCTAAGCCCTTTAGCATAAGCTTGTCCAGATACAAAACCAGCATTATTTAAATCTTTCCACATTGGAGCTAAGTCTTCTTTTTTAATACCCAACATATCAAGTCTTTGACCACCTGTAAATTTTAAAGTAGGCACTTTGTATTTATCTGCAACATCAGCAATAGCTCTTAAATCTTTTGCATTGGTCACCCCTCCCCAAATTCTAGGTACCACTGAATAAGTACCGTCTTTTTGGATATTGGCATACACTCTATCATTTACCAAGCGTGACCTTAAATCATTTTTGTATTTATCATCATTGTATTTCACCAATAGATAGTAATTTACAGCAGGTCGACAAAGACGACAGCCTTCTTCATTTGACCATTTTAAGTTTTTAAATACTTCATAAACATTTTCATAATCATTAACTGCTATATTATCTTTGATTTCTTTGTGCGTTGAAGTACAACAATCACAAATACCCTCAGGAGTTATATCTTGATATTCATCTCCCAAAGTACTAACAAGCACTTGTTCAACTAAAGCGACACAAGATCCACATGAAGCTCCAGCTTTTGTACATGCTTTTACTTCACCTATGGTTTTAAGATTGTTACATTTAATTCCCTCAATAACATCACCTTTAGTAATACCATTACAACCACAAATTTCTTCATCATCACTCATGGCTTCAATAGAATCTTCTCCATGACCAGTATCACCAAGACTTGCTTTTCCAAATAGAAGTTTTGTACGTAAATCAGAGATGTCCGTCTGCTCTTTTAAAAGTTTTAGATACCATGAAGCATCTAAAGTATCTCCATATAAAATAATACCAATTAAGTAATTACCTTTAATAACCAGCTTTTTATAAATACCTGCTTTTTCATCCAGTAAGATTAACTCTTCACTATCTTCGTCACAAATATATTGTCCCGCTGAAAATAAGTCTACACCAGAAATTTTAAGTCGAGTAGAATTAATTGAACCAACATAACCTTCTGTTTCCACATCTGCCAATTTTTTTGCACATATTTTTGCTTGTTCAAATAAGGGGGCAACAAGTCCAAAGGTTTTACCATCATGTTCACAACACTCCCCAATAGCAAATATATTTTCATCTTCAGTTTGAAGATAATCATTTACGATAATTGCCTTGTTTGTCGATAACCCACAATCACTTGCAATAGTTTTATTTGGAGAAATTCCAGTAGAGAAAACAACAATATTAGCATCAACCACTTCACCATCACTCAAGGTAACCGATTCAACACTATTCTCCCCTTCAATTTTATCTACCGTGGTATTTAATCTAAACTCAATGCCAAGGGTTTCTAGTTTTTTCTGAAGTAATTTTCCAGCAGTGGCATCAAGTTGTTGACTCATGATATTTGTACTTCTGTGAATAAGTAGCGTTTTTATACCATGTTTAGCAATACCGTAGGCAGCTTCAAGTCCAAGAAGACCACCACCTACGACCACTGCTTTTTTCTCATCAGTAATTGTATTTAAAATATTGTCCACGTCTTCTTTGGTTCTAAATCCCAAAACATTATTTAAATCAGAGCCGAAAGTTGTTGGAATGAAAGGTACCGACCCAGTTGCGATTAAAAGTTTATCATAATTAAACTCTTCGTTATTTGAATTTAAAATGACTTTTTTATCTCTATTAATTTGTGATATTCTGTTATTGGTATATAAAGTAACTTCATTACTGTCATACCATTCTTGAGTATTTAAAATGGTATCACCAAAAGTTTTTTCACGAGAGAGTAAATATGAAAGCATAATTCTGTTGTAATTTACGTGAGGTTCTTCACCAAAAATTGATATTTCATATTTCTTATCTGCATGGCTTAACAATTCTTCAATTGTTCGTAAGGCACTCATTCCATTACCAATGACCAGTAATTTTTCTTTCAAATGTTACTCCTAGTTATGTTTATCTAAGAATAACATGTTATGATATTTTATGAGGTATTTAGGTGTATATAAATTATACAATCAGTTAGGTTTTTAAGAGGTCCTGCAAACTATGTTTTGGGTTCTTACCCTCTAAAACAAGCTTCACTTCGTTCGCAATTGGTGTATAAATATTATGCATTTGTGAGAGTTGGTGTATGGCTTCTGAGGTTTTAACACCTTCAGCTACTTCACCTAATTCTTCTAAAATTTGCTCTAATGATTTATTCTGAGCCAAGCCAATTCCAACTCTAAAGTTTCTACTCATAGTGCTACTTGCAGTTAGAAATAAATCCCCTGCACCACTTAATCCAATAAAAGTATCTTTTTGAGAACCAAAATATTCTCCAAATCTCTCCATTTCAACCAAACCTCTAGAAATCAATGAAGCTTTTGCATTATTGCCTAATTTTAACCCTTCACAAATACCACTGGCAATTGCAAGTACATTTTTATAAGCCCCTGCTATTTCAGCACCAATAACATCTTCACTATAATATGTTTTTAAAAAAGATGGAAAAAATACTTTAAACTGATCATAGAACTTTTTACTCTTCGAATTTAATACAATTGCTGCAGGTAAACTTTGCATCACTTCAATAGCAAAGGAAGGTCCTGAAATAAAACCTATGTTTTCCTCAGGTACAAACTCAGCATAAATTTCATTTAAAAACTTTCCTGTGCTGGCTTCTATTCCTTTACTGGCAACTAAAATGATTTGGTTTTTAAACACAACGTTTTTTTCAAGCCAAGTCCTAATTTCTTGAACAGGTATAGCAATGACTAAATATTCACAGTTGATAACCGTTTCTAAATCAGTGAAGTTTTTAATATCCTTAGGAGTCCGAGACGTGATATATACTTCTTGTTTTTGGCTCAGAGCAAAATGGAGTGCTTGTCCCCATTTTCCAGCTCCAATTACTCCTACTGAAATCTTCTCACTCATTATTATGAGAGTCTCTGCTTTAATAATTTATTTACAACAGCGGGATTAGCACTTCCTTTTGAAGCCTTCATTGTTTGTCCAACGAAAAATCCAAATAATTTGTCTTTACCACTTTTATATTGTTCTACTTTATCTTGATTTATTAATAAAATAGCTTCTATGATTTCTAAAATAGCACCATCATCACTTACTTGTTTTAATCCAAGTTTTTCAATAACAGAGTCAACACTTACATCATTTTTCATTAAATAGTCAAGTACATCTTTAGCAGCTTTTCCTGAGATATCTCCACTTTCAATTGCACTTACAAGTGAAGCTAGTTTCTTCGCATCCACGGGAGAAGTTACAACAGTAGCACCTCCTAATCTACTTGGTAATTCAACAGTAAGCCAAGTCACTGCAATTTTTCCAGTAATACCTTCAGCCATCATTTCTTCAAAGAACTGAGCCGTTTCTTTATCTGCCGTAATCACAGCTGCATCATATTCTTTAATTCCAAATTCACTTACAAATCTACTTTTTTTAGCATCTGGAAGTTCTGGAATATCAGAGAATTCTTCAATCATTTTATCAGTAATAATTACTGGTCTTAAATCTGGATCTGGAAAATATCTGTAATCAGCAGCATCTTCTTTTCCTCTCATAGATCTAGTTTCACCCGTATCTGCATCAAATAATCTTGTTTCTTGTACAATCTCACTTGAATGAATTCCATCTTCCCATGCTTCAATATGTCTGTTTACTTCATATTTAATTGCTTTTTCAATAAACTTAAAAGAGTTCATATTTTTAATTTCACAACGTGTATAAAGTTTTGTATCGCCTTTTGGTCGAATAGAAATATTTACATCACATCTAAAAGAACCTTCTTGCATTTTTGCATCACTAATATCAATATATCGTACAATTGAGTGCAGTTTTTTCAGATACAAAATTGCTTCTTCACTACTTCTCATATCTGGCTCTGATACAATTTCAAGTAAAGGAGTTCCCGCTCTATTTAAATCTACTTGTGAACAATCACGTGAGTGAATACTTTTTCCAGCATCATTTTCTAAATGCGCTCTTGTGATTCCAATTGTTTTATGAGACCCATCTTCAAAATCTATTTCTAATTGTCCAAGTCCAACAACAGGAACTTCAAATTGAGAAATTTGGTATCCGTTTGGTAAATCTGGATAAAAATAGTTTTTTCTATTAAAAATTGAGTTTTGATTGATTGGAGCATTTAATGCTGCTCCTAATTGAATTGCTTTATGAACAGCTTCTTTATTTAATACAGGAAGTGCGCCTGGTAATCCCAAACACGTGGGACATACATTTGTATTTGGCGCCTCTCCAAAACTTGTTGCACACGAACAGAATAGTTTACTTTGTGTATTCAACTGAACATGTACTTCTAATCCAATAACTACTTCAAACATTTATTTCCTTTTTCTCTATATGACTATTATCTTACGGCTTTTATATCTGCACTTAATTTTAATTTTTCAAAAAAATCTTGTAAGTATCTTTTTTGATTCTCATCATATAAAATCTGTAAGATATTATCTTTAACATCTTCAAATTTTGTAACTGCAACATCTTCTTTTTTACTTACATATAACATCACAAAATTACTATTTGCCGTAAAAATTGGAGAAAAGTCTCGCTCATCGGTACTGTTAAGTAAATACTTTATTTTTGCTTGTAATAAACTTTGTTCAAATACTACATTGGTTTTTTTAACCTCTTGAAAGTTTGCCATTGGTGTTTTTTTAATTGCCAATAAAGCTCTTTTATTTTTAGTTACATATTGTACAACATGAAATTTTGCTGCATTTGAAAAACGTTTTAAATTATTGTCATAATAAATTTGTAGCTCTGTATCTGTTGGTTTTTTTAAATTTCCCCTTAACACTTTAAAGATTAATTTTTGTCTAGAAATATCTTTTTTTATTTTATTTTCGTACCGTGCAAAATCTTTGTATTTTTGTTTGATAATTGATTTAAATTGATATAAATCCATTTTATTTCTTGCTGCAATTTTTTCTATGTAATTATTTATATCAAAGATATCTACTTCTATATTATACTTTCTCAACTCTTGTTCATACAATAACTCATCAATTAATAATGAAACAGCATCTTTTTTACTCAAATTAGATTCAAGCATCTTTTGATCAATATCATACAATGTAATTGGTTCATCATTTACAACTAAAGAAATACCATCAACTAAGCCTGCACACAAAATTCCAGTGGTCATCATAAATGCTATTAATATCTTTTTCATCTATATCCTTTAATAAAGCGGATATTTTATCATAATAATAGTAAAACAATAATTTTCCTATTATATTCAAGATAAAATATATAGTATTAACTTTACTCATGTTATTATCTATATCAAACTCTAGGATCATGATAATGCGTTATTTAATATACTTTTTCTTTTTTTTTAACATTTTAATAGCCAATGAACCCAATCTACAGTTTCAAAAAAAATACTTTTCTCCTGAACAAATAGAATTTATTAAAAACAATCCAATTATTAAAGTATCAAATGAGTACAATTGGGCACCCTACGATTATAATAAAAATAGTACTTCAAAAGGTTATAGTATTGATTATCTAAAACTTTTAGCGAAAAAAATAGGTGTCACATTTGAGTTTAAGGTGGACAAGTGGACCGTCCTTATTGATAAAATCAAAAACAAAGAAATTGACTTAATTCATCCACTATCCATAAATGAAAATAGAAAAAAATTCTTACATTTTACGGATGTTTTATTCAATAATGACTTCTCAATTGTCACAAATGAAAATAATAAAGATATACAAAATCTCAGAGATTTAGAGGGAAAAACCTTATCCGTTGCAAAAGGTTGGAACAGTACTAAAATATTAAAAGATAACTTTCCAAACATTAACTATAAGGAGTACGATTCTCCTTTAAGCAAACTAAAAGCAGTTGCGTTTGGTGAAGTCGATGCAACAATTGATGCCTATTTAACCATTAACCATTTAAAACAAAAACATTTATTAAATAATCTAAAAATTGTAGGTCAGGTAACTCTTCCAGGCTATAAACCCCAGTTACATATTGGCGTAAGAAAAGACTGGAAGATATTTGCAGATATTCTTAATATTACAATACAAAATCTTTCAAGTGAAGAAAAACTTTCATTAAATAAAAAATGGGTAGGAGTGACCAATAAGAATATTGATTTCACTAAAAATGAGCTAAAGTTTTTAGAATCAAAAAAAGTCATAACAATGTGTATTGACCCTGATTGGTATCCATATGAACGAATTCAAAATAACAAACATATTGGAATGTCATTTGACTATTTTGAAATATTTAAAAAACTCATTCCCATTCCAATTACACTTATTCCCACAAAAACATGGACGCAAACGTTACAATATGCAAAAAATGGAAGGTGTGATATCATATCTCTTGCAGGCCATTCAAAAGAGCGCTCTGATTATTTAAACTTTACAAATCCATATCTAAATTTACCCTTAGTTATTGCCACAACAGCAGATAAACCTTTTGTTTCAAGTATCAATGATATTTTGAAATATAAAATAGGAGTTGAAAAGGACTATTTTTATAGTGAGTTTTTAAAACAAAATTATCCAAATATAAACTTGGTTCATGTTAACTCTATCAACGAAGGTATAAAAAAAGTTAGTTCAGGAGAACTATATGGTTTTATTGACACCTTAACCGTAGTAAGTCACACTTTACATACAAAGTATTTTGGAAATCTAAAAATCGCGGGAAAACTTGAGGAAAAGTTTACTATTGGTATTGCGACAAGTAAAAAACTACCCTTATTAAATTCAATTTTTAATAAAGCAATAGATAATTTAACCATTGTTGATCACCAAGTCATTCTTAATAAATGGGTAGCCGTACAGTATGAAAAAGCATTCGACTACTCTATTGTTTGGAAAGTTGTTATTTTTACTGTATTTTTAATTGCTTTTTTTCTTTATCGACAATTTATTCTAAAAAAACAAAACCTAGCCCTTCAAGAAGCAGTTAATGAGTTTGAACAATTAATCAATTCTACCATGGAGGCAATGTTCATTTTAGACAATGGTACGTGTATAGAGTGTAATACAGAAGCTGTAAAACTATTGGGTTACAAAGATAAAAATGAAATAATTGGAGTACATGCTTTAGAACTCATTGAGTTTAAACATCATAACCTTGTTAAACTCAACTTAGAGCAAGACAGTGCAGAACCGTATGAAGTAAATGCTATAAAACAAGATGGCTCAATCCTCCCTGTATTAATTCGAGGACATAGTTTTTATCGAAAAAACAAAAAAATCATAATCTCCGCCATGTTAGATTTAACCCAATTAAAACAAAAAGAGAGAGTGATTACAGAAAATGCCAAGATGATAGCCCTAGGTGAAATGATGGCCAACATTGCCCATCAATGGAGACAGCCTCTCTCAGTTGTTTCAACTGCAGCCAGTGGTGTAAAAGTACAAAAAGAAATGGATATTTTAACAGATACACTTTTTTATGATTCTATGGATGCTATTGTCAAAAATGCAAATTACTTATCCAAAACCATTGATGATTTTAGTAGTTTTATTAAAGAGGATAAGAAAAAACAGGAATTTTCTTTGAAGGAGCACATTGATAAGAATTTAGGTATTTTAAGTGGTACTTTTAAGATTAATCACATTGATCTTATTCTTGATATCCATTCTAAAATTGAAATTAATACCTTTGAAAATGAGCTTACTCAGGCATTTATTAACATTATCAACAATGCAAAAGATGTATTAAAT
>ERZ724565.23-NODE-23-length-9739-cov-8.995318_pt1 | contig 9739 bp, 18 predicted proteins | sample MGYA00375859_ERZ724565 | MGnify/ENA primary metagenome ERZ724565 (study PRJEB28725, sample SAMN03264851) | marine sediment metagenome | biome: marine pelagic biome; feature: marine oligotrophic desert; material: marine snow | place: Pacific Ocean:North Pacific...
CGAGCAGAAGAATTGACAGACACTTTGAAAATTAAGCTGAATGATGAAAGTTACGCACCTTCGCAAAGTCTATATTTGCACTCAGTGGGTACAAGTAGTGAGCGATTAGTTGTGAGACAAACGAGTGTATCTAGCCCATTACAAGAGAGCGAAAGCGCATACTTTGACAATATAGCAAAGCAAAGTTTGGCTTTAGAGTCAAGCGTTAAAAAAATTCTAGAAGATACAAAAATAGCTAATGAAGCGACTAAGTTAGCAATTCAAAATTTAAAGTTTGAAAGATTTCAGAATGCGATTGTATCTCATTCTTCAATTCTTTCAAATGGATTTACTACAATTTTAAATGAAATTGCTTTTTATGACAAAATTGTTGTGAAATTTTGGAGTAAAAGAGTTCACTCTGAACAATATATTAGGGGAATTGTAGAAGTTGATGGAACTGTAGCAGATTCTTATGATGATTATAAGGTTGGTGCTTCACGTGTTATTATAGTGAATGGCGTGAGAGACAAAACAATTACAGTATCACAAACGGAAGGTTCCGCAAGTGATAAGGGTGTTACAATTGAAAAATACAAAAAAATAGGGGAATAATATGACAAAGGAAGAATTATTAAAAACATTAAAACACAAGCCACACTTAAAAGTATGTAGTGTGCAACACAGAGACAACGGAGTTCTTGAAAATGGGCTCCCAAAAGTAGACGTAATTTATGAGTTAGCACCCATAAATTATAAGTTCATTGAATTGTACTCACACATTAATTGTGTAGTTCTTGAAGATTTAGATTATGAAATATCTAATTCTGGCACTTAGTATTTTGGGAATAGGAGTGTATACAATGAAAAGCAATAGCTTTAAATATTATGGAGTTCCGCCAATCGGCAAAGATATTTTTATATCTTCTTTAATTGGATATGTTTGTCTCATTTTAGGCAATGGTTCAAATGAAAATGCAGATTTACTAATCGCTGAGACAATTAAAAGTGAGACGCAAAACGCCGAAGCAGTCGACTATTCAACTGATTATGGCGAAGGACTGGGACAATTTGATAAAAGTACTTTTGTTGATGTTATTTCTCGAATTTCGATAGAAAAAAAACAACAGGTATTTAAATATTTTTTGATTGATTTAGACACGGTTAAGTATGAGGATTTACGACGTAGTCCTTTGCTTTCTGTAGTTTTAATTCGATTGAAGTATTTATTAATTCCTGCAGCTATCCCAGTTGACTTAAAAGAGAGATACAACTACTACAAAGTTCACTACAATTCAATTCATGGCAAGGCAACTCTAGCACACTATTTTGCTTCAAATGGATATATCAATGTATAACAATACATTTCAAGATTTAAAGAGTCAGAGTTATTTTGACTCTTTGAATTTTGAACAAAAAAAACATTTGTATCAATACGTAAATTCTAAGCCCCCCTACGATGTTTATCAGTTCAAGGAACATACTTATCAGCAATCAAAGAAAGATGCTTTAAAGGGTTCATACGGTGCTAAAGGGGTTGTTTTTTTAACTACTAAATGGGAAAAGTTGAGATGGGATTTTTATGACAAAATTGGAATTGGCACGAATGATTTAATCGAATATGATACTGCAGTATCAGAGTTTGGAAATAGAATCTTTAAAAAAATATTGTTTTTATTTTTAGGAATTATTTTTTTATTTTTTATGTTCAAAAAGGCTAAATGATGGAGTTTGCAGAGTCAATCATTGAGTTAGTGAGTCAGGTATGGCAAATGATATTTTTGTTGTTATTTCCACTATTAAAAAAAGTTCTCAATATGCAGGGGAAGCACTTGAGAAAAATAAATAAAGTCATTAATAAACACGGAAAGAAATTAGTCAAGCACGAAACTAAGCTTAAATATGTCAAAAATAAAAGGAGATAAATTATGTTAAATGTAGACTTAGAAGCAGTGTCAGCTTCACACGCCCGTGAGTTGAATAAGAGTATATCAAGTGGAATGAAAGACATTGCAACTTCTATTATTTTAGGATTTGTTTTTATTGCTTTAGCACTCTTATTCAAAAAATAATTTTTTGGGATTTATGGAACTGATTTTTTTATTTTTATAAATCCCATAAAATCGAACTTTTAAGCTTTTGGTTTCTCCTGGAGAACGTTGAATTTTACCTCGAGGTAAAAATTTAATAATTTTTTAATTATGGGGAATTTGTTTTAAGATACTGGCTAAAGCTTTTTCATAAATAGTATCTTTTTTGTTGTGCAATTTTAAAATTTGTTTTTCTAGTTTTCTAATTTTTTTTTCGTGTGTTCTATTTTGTTTTTCTATCTCATTTAAATATTTAACATCTGTTTTTATTTCAAGTTTTAATTTCATTTCTCGTATTTTTGCATTAGAATTCTTCAGTCGATTTTTTAACTTATCAATTTGAGTATCTTCGTGTATAATGTAGATAATCTTATCTATTATTATACTTTCATTATATTTTGATGTGACTCTTTTTCTCACTGCTATGTCACTTAAACCCTTTAATTTAGCGTATTCTTTAATAGTAGATAATACTTTCATTATACTTTTCCTATAATTTTATTATACTTCGATTGATTATTTTTTCCAGCCTTCTTTTCTCGAAATTTCTTTATAACCCATTTCTTTTAAATATGGTCGTACAGTTTTTGGGCTAGTCTTGCTTCGTCTTGCAAGTTCGGATACTGTTATTTTAATTTCATACGCTTCCATAGTGTTTAGAGTTGCTAATATCTTAGTTCTTGCAATTTTTGACCTTGAATCCCCACTCTTTTTACCATTTTCACTTGCTATTTTTTTTCTCTGTTCCTTAGTTAAACTCATAAAAAAACCCTTGTTGTATTTATTTTCTATAAACCAATCAATCGAATTAACAATTTTCATGACTTCTTTTTCTTCTAGCATAGTACCAAAATTATAATTTAATATTTCAGCTTTTCTAACCAACTCAAATTCACTATAAGAGCCTTGTTTGGCTTCCGCATAAGACCAACGTCTTAAAGTATCAAATAAGGCACAGTTTCGTCCGTCTCCCTCATTCATAGCACTAAATTCATACTCTTTCGAATATGTATTGTTAAATAAATCTTTCTGTTTTTCAATCTTGCCAAAAACTTTATTTAACCAATCATCTTTGGCAGTTGGTAAGTCGTAGAAGTCGCTTAAATGGACTTCATTACCACTAAACCAAGTCCTATTATTAATGGGATTCCTAAACACTCTATTAAAGCCCATAGCGTGATAATCTCCATCTAATAAGCATACTAAATTATTTGTAATGTTTTTTATAATTTTTTTAAGTTTATTTGAATATTGAGTATTTAAAGCAATGTGATTTTTCAAAGCCCAGTGGTATTGAAAGCCCTTATCTGTTTGAATAATCCATGTTGGAATTGGTAGGTTGTAATCTTGATACATCAAACTATCACTAGAATTATCTATGTCTACGCTTAGAACCTTGAAAAGAGCATCAGAGTTATATTGAACCCACTTAAATTCATTAAGGGCGTGAAAGCGTTCTTTGATATGATAGCCACCGTTTTTTATTTCGCTGCCAAATAACTCTTTGGGGAAGTATTTTAAAAATTTTTTTGGTTTTAGTGCTGTTTCTCTTGAAATAGCTTGTGTAATAGGGTATAATTCCATAACTTTGTTGAAGCTTCATGAGGTAGGACTGCAATCCTATGATCCTTATGAGGCTTTTTTTATGCCTTTCGTTCTCATTAATTGAGAAATTAAATTTATCTAACTAAAAAATCTTCAAAAGTATACCATAAAAAAACTGTTTTGTTACTACCTAGATAAGTGGGTATGAACTATATCAGTTAATTACCCCTCTTTGAGGGCTTCTAAAATTCTTGCACGTTAGTGCAACCCTTTTCCCAAATACGCAGTATTTGTTTAATGAAAGAACGTGCATACGTATCTTTCTCCTTTCCTCGCACGTTAGTGCGAAGTAGCTTTTAAAAGAAGTAAAAGAGTAATTAAAATAAAGTTGGAGGTTTATCCCTAAATACCTATATTTCCATAGGCTAAGAGGAGAAATACTAGTTAACAATATGCCCCCATAGAAATTTTGCGATTTTTAAGAATTTGTGATTGTGAAAGTTTTCATTCCAATAATTTTGAAAGGTATTTGGTTTTCTGCTTCTGAATAAGTTTGAGAATCATAATTTTTATTGTCTGATATAATTTTTATATCGCCATTCATTTTGAACTGTAGACGTTTTATTAAGACTTGATTATTCAATAAAATAGCGTATATCCCGTCAATATAATTATTTTTACTTTCATCAATAATGACTCTATCCCCTGAAATTAGTGTGGGTGTCATACTATCGCCATCCACCTCTATAATTTTTAATTTTTCTATGTTTGGCTTTGTTTTAAAAAGATTTTTGTCTAAATAAATTTTGTCGACTGTGGATATTTCATAATTGTATATACCCTCTCCTGCTCCAGCTCTTATATTTAATACTTCTATTCCGTAAGAATTTTCCTCTTCTTTTTCGGTAATCTCCCCTTTTTTTGGAAACATTTCCCCTTTCCCAGTTAAAAGCCAATCGAAGGATATTCCATATTTCATTCTGACTTTATCAGCGATATCGCTAGTTAAAGTATTTTTTTCTAGCTCAATATCTTTAATTTTAAACCATTTTTCTTTAATACTTTCAGCTAGTTCTTTTTGAGTAAGTTTCAAATGCTTTCTTACAATCCTTAATCTTCTTGACATATATAACCTTTTTTAACATTTTAGAATAAATAATTCTATATAAATATGAATATTAGAGTAAAATACTCTTGACATTTAGAGTGTTTTACTCTAATATGCCATATTATATATTTTACCGAAAAATTGTGAATTAAATAGATATTGATTATCCCCCCTTTTTTGTAAATTGAAATTTTCTTACAATTTGCAAAAAATAAAAAGTTATTGTTGTCCCCTATTTTAAAAATTGAAATTTTCTTACAATTTGCAAAAAATAAAAAGGATATTGACTAATCAACGTCTAACTTGTAAAAATAAAAAAAGGAGAAAAAAAATGTTCGGAATAGCAAAATTAATTGAGTTGGGAGTAAATGCTTTTACTTCTTGGAGTTCACAAAAAAGTGAAATAAAAAAAATTAAACTGGAGGGAAAAAATGAACTTTTAAAGATTCAAATAAAAAAAGATGAAGCCATCGCCATGCATGAGTTGAAAATGATTCAAAACAGTACGGAACAAAATTTTGATTTAGACAGAACGACACTTAAAAATATGTCAAAGACTTGGAAAGATGAGTTTATACTCTTACTTTTTTCTATTCCAGTGATTATGTCTTTCAGCGGGTACTCTGAGGAAGCCCTAAACGGCTTTAAAGTAATGGAGTCAATGCCAACATGGTTTATTGTCGTATTTGTCTTGTTGGCTGTAACAATCTCAGGAATGAGAAACATATTTCTCAAAACAATTAGCACAATAAAAAATAAAGGAACGAAATGAAAAAATGCCAAAAACAAAACTTTGCACCGTTTAAAATGAAGTGTAGACGATGTGGTAATAAAATGAGATACAGCGGTAATGACTTGACAAGTGGAGTGTCTAGATATACTTGTGATACCTGCAACTATACAGTGAAAATAACAAATGATAACAATGAATTTTAAGGAAATAAAATGAAAGAAAAAAAAGAACATGAAACTAACGCTGACCCTTCTACTGATACTGATGGTGTTACAGATAGCGATAATCCCACTAGTGATAATCCTGCTGATACGGTTATTGATAAAATTACTGAACAAAATGCCAGTGATTTGCTAAAAGAAGTAGAAAAAAAAGAGCAATCGGCGAAACATCAAAAAAAAGTTGTAAAAGAAAAACTGTCTTCAGCTGACGACAGTTCAAAAAATGAAAATGAAAATGATTTTGGACTTTTAGAAAGTGCTACGGTAGCAATCCTAGTATTTTTGGGTATTTACCTATTATGGTATCGACACACAAAAAGTGCCTTAAATTGGGGCTTTAGTGAGCAAATTGAAGAGCCGATTGGAAAAGGGATTGGTAGTAGTGGATTGGATAAGGGATTGGAGATTGGCAATTCGATTGGTACTCCAATTGAAGAGCCGATTGAATACGATTGGGTTAAATAATGGAACATTTAATATTAACAAAAGAAGAGTTTTTAAGTCAATTAAAAACTAATTTTACAGACTTTAAAAATAAGCATACTGTAAAAAATATTGCTGAGTATATGATTTCATTTGGACTCACAAATAAAAGTTTAGACACTCTAAAAACAAAAGGAAAAGATTTTTTGAAAAAAGAAGCTTTAAACTTTGAGAATTTGCCAACAGATGAAGCTGCACCAAAAAAATTCACAAAAGATACAGACGATTTAGCAAGTTCATTTGTTGACTTTTTAGAGGGAATTAAACAAGAGTTTCAAGGTTCAAAATTTAACAAATTTTTGAAAGAAAGAATTATTAAAAGCCTGGAGAAACTAATAATAAAAATTGACGATTCTGAAAAATTAGAAAAGATGGGAACTTTCGGAAATATTTTAGTCTGTATCGTTGGCTTCATCGATGTATTTGTCGACTTTAAAACAGTTCCTAAAAAGTTCAAAGAATTTAAAGAAAAAAGAAAAAAGCAACATGAGCAAAAACAGCAGAACACAATCAAACAATAATATTTTTACAATTGCTGGGGTCAAAAATGATGGCAAATCAACTGTGGGAGCATATCTCATGGAACAATTGAATAAGCCTACAATTATTATAGATAGGACTTTACAATTTAGTGAGAATACTGCTTATAGGGTCATTGTGAGGGGGTTGAGTGAATTAAGTCTTTATTGCAAAAATTCAGTTTATAAAAATAGTTTTTATAAGGGTAAGCTGCAACTTATTTTTAGAACAACTACAGATAAACGAACGGCTGAGATTGAAGCAGCGTTAGAACTGGTGAATAGAAATCTATCTAATATCACTATATTTTTAGAAGAGATGGAACTGTATGCAGATAGCTACTTAAATAAAAATAGTCCAATTTTTGAGACTCTTTATTTAAGTAGGAATAAAAAATTTGACATTATTTGCGTAATAAAAGAAATAAACAACTTAAACAAAATAGTTAGGTCTGCAACGGACTATTTTTTTTTAGGGAGAATTAGAGATTTAAACGCAATTAAATATTTTAATCAAAGGAGCGAAAACGAGTATAAAAATTACATTAAAAAAATTAAGAGCAGAACGTTCTTAATTACAGATTTAACAGATACATGGCGAGTGTTTACACTCAATCAAAATATTTTAAAAATAATAAAATAAGGATAGAAATTGAAGAAAGTAGAAACAATATTAAAGAAAAACGTATGGCTAACAATTGTAGTCATTTTTGTAGCGACTGGAGCGTTTGGAATGGGCTTATACGGTTGGTTGAAAACGAATACAGTTGATAAAATTAAAGGAGCAAACTAATGGGAAATGTAGTTGTATACAATGCAAAAAAAGTTAATTTAACTGCGAACGCTAACGTCTCTATTCCTTTGAGCAGGGGAGACAAGCTATCCGCAGAATACTATCTCATGGACATCACTATTAAACATAAAAATACCCAAGCCTTAATCATATCTGATTTTGATTTTTTAAAGGCTTTAGTTTCAAATGTGAATTTTGAGGCAGGTTCGGGAAATAAAATTATTGACTTTCCGATTTTGGATATTTTGTTAATTCAATTAGTGCAGCGTGGAAGTCTTAATCTAAAAATTAAAAAGCAGCAAGGAGAGCAATTTTCACGGGCGAGAGTTTTTATTGACATGACATTAATTCGATTCTTCAATCCCAAAGACTCACTTTTCAAGACTTGGAAGCATGGGCATAGGGCTTTAAATTTTGAAGCAGGAAATTTTGAAATAGAACACGCTACAACTTCGAGTGTTCAAATTGAAATTATTGAAAAGTTTAAAAATGAAGCCCGTCCTAATATCGTAACAGACGCAAGAACTGGGCAACAAAAAGACTTTAACGTAACAAAAAAGCCTTTCGCCAAAGATACGCCAATTGTGGGAACTGAACCGCAAAAAGAAATAGCGTTTCCAAAAAATAGAAAAATTACTGGAATCATAATTTATGCAGAATCTGAGGGGTCAATCGTGAATGGTTGTATTGATAATATTAAAATTAAAAATGCCGCAAAACACGTTTATGGACCAGTGTCATTTGACACTCAGAATGTCATCAACAGAAGTGAAGGAACTTTCCAAAATGCAGACACTATTTATTTTGATAATGTAGTCTATATAGACCTCGCACAAGGTCAACTTGTAGAAGCCTTAGATACTTCTATCATGGAGTTAGAAGACACTGCACTGTACATTGACCTAAAAGAAAACGGACATACAAGCCCGAAGGCTAGAGTCGTCTTTTTGACTGTCGCATAAAGGTTAAAAAATGGAAAAATCTTGGTTTGACAAATTTGGCGAAGGATTAACTAGTGTAACGGGAACTATTGCCAGTAGTGGAGATAATATTTTAAGTACTTGGGGCAAGTTTGATAAAGTTTTTAATTCAGAAGAAGACAAACAGACGTCTACATCTGAAGACTTAACTCCACAAGTTGTATCTAATCCAAACTCACAAAATATGGAAATTGTAAATTATGTTAAAAATCCTATTTTTATAGCTGGAGCTTTTGTTTTAATTTTGGCTTTAATAGTTCTAAAAAGGCGATAATATGGGTTTATTGGGATTTGGTACGAGTCAAAATTCTCTTCAATCATCGCAACAGACCAGCGTTATAAACGACATGGTTTTTAATTTTGGAGATGACAACGACAGAGGGGCTACAGACTACGGGTCGCAGTCACTTACGCCCACGCAAAGCCAAAAAGAAGAACTGGGCTTAAGTGCGAGTGTGGCGGTCGCTGGTGGTAAGAGTGGGACAGCTTCTTTGCAACGTAAAGGAGATGAATCAAAAAGAGCTTCTCCCACGTTTCCATCAAATGGATTTTTGAACAGATTTAGCAAGAATGAACTAATAATGGGCTTTATAGCCATTTTAGGACTTTTTTTTATTGCTTCATTTACTAAAATGTTCAAATTCAAAAAAGGCTAAATAATGGGACTTTTTAGCAGTATTTTTGGGGGCGGTGGTAGTTCTTCAACTTCATCGACTCAGAAAACACAAGTTGATAATACGAACAATAATTATATTGATATTCATTTTGAGGAACTGGCAGAAGTTGAAGCTAGAAAGTTAGACTTAAACAATTCTATTTTTGCATATGCTAAAAAAATTGAGGAACAAAATCTTTCGCAAGAAGAAAAAGACAGACTCAAAAATGAAAGTATAAAAAAAATAGAATTATTGCAAACTCAAAAACAGATAGACATGAGTGAGAAAAATACAAAGATAACAGTCGTAGTCACTGTAATAGGCTTGTCATTGACGGCTTATCAAATTTTTAAGAAAGGAAAAAAATGAAGAGCAAACTAATTGATTATAGCTTATCAAGTGAACTCCAAAATAAATTCATTGGAAGCATGAATAAGCTTGAAGCAGTTTCTATACCAATTGGCGTGAAAATATTTATTACAGATGTTATAACGACGGATATATCGCGAGCAGAAGAATTGACAGACACTTTGAAAATTAAGCTGAATGATGAAAGTTACGCACCTTCGCAAAGTCTATATTTGCACTCAGTGGGTACAAGTAGTGAGCGATTAGTTGTGAGACAAACGAGTG
>ERZ724565.24-NODE-24-length-9728-cov-2.341110_pt1 | contig 9728 bp, 10 predicted proteins | sample MGYA00375859_ERZ724565 | MGnify/ENA primary metagenome ERZ724565 (study PRJEB28725, sample SAMN03264851) | marine sediment metagenome | biome: marine pelagic biome; feature: marine oligotrophic desert; material: marine snow | place: Pacific Ocean:North Pacific...
CATTTGATTATAAAAAAAGCGATACTCATACTGGAGGTTAAAGATTATACAGAATTAAAAACTATTGAAAAAAGAATCAAAGAAAAATATCTTTTAAATTTTTCAATCTTTCAATCATTACCTGATTTTTGGGGAATCAACCAAGAGTTTCCAGTGATGCCTTTAACCCATCTGGATAAAACACCAACACGAAGTGCAAGTCTTTGGGACATTACTTGTGATAGTGATGGTGAGATTGAATTTGATAATAATAAACCTCTTTATTTACATGATATTAATTTAAAAGAAGAAGAGTATTACTTGGCTTTTTTTAATGTGGGTGCTTATCAAGATACAATGGGTATACAACACAATTTGTTTTCCCACCCCACTCAAATTAATGTTTGTTTTAAGAATAATGAATATTTTTTAGAAAAAATTCTACCTGCTCAAAGTATTTTAGATATTTTAGATGATATTGATTATGATTCAAATGAGATAAAAGAAATATTTAAAGATAAATTAGACAGTAATACATACAAGGTATTAGAAAAGTATTTATACGACAACAGTTATTTAAACACGATAGGGAATTAACATGAATGCAGAAATAAAAGAAAAAGATGAAAGTGAAGTTAAAGTTGAAGAAAAAGTAGCAATGGAAGAAATTTCATTATGGCAGCAAATTAAAGAAGACTTCAGCGTTCCTAGATTGAATGACCCAGCACTAGATTCAAACTTTGAGCTATTTTTTAACTACCCCGGAGTTTGGGCAATAGTTAGTTTTAGAGTTACAAGTAAACTTTACAAAGGTGGGTGGAAAAGAATATCTCGAGTTTTAAATGGAATTACCCAAACCATTTCAAATATTGATATCCATCCAGCGGCAACTATAGGAAGACGTGTGTTTATTGATCATGGTTTTGGTGTTGTCATAGGTGCCACTGCTATTTTAAAAAATGATATTTTAATTTACCAAGGGGTAACTCTTGGTGGAGTGAGTTTGGATAAAGGGAAACGTCACCCTACAATTGAGTCAAACTGTGTTATTGGAAGTGGAGCAAAAGTTTTAGGAAACATTACCATTGGTGAAAATTCAAAAGTAGGTGCCAATTCTGTAGTTGTTAGTGATGTATGCGCTGATTCAACTGCAGTTGGAGTACCTGCTAAAATAATCAAAAGAGAAAAAGACAAATGCAAGTTAGCACATGATGAATTTCCTGATGTTAATAAAGAAATGTTTACCTATTTATTAAAAAGAGTTGCCGTTCTTGAACATGCTTTAAAAGAACAAGATGGTATTGATGTGAGCAAAGAAGATAAACAACTTGAAAAAATTTATTCAGACTTTATTGAAGCGATGAATTCATCTAAATAATGCTTGAACTAATTGCCTTTGGAGTTTTAACGGGATTTGTTTCTGGTTATTTTGGAGTTGGAGGAGGTATGGTACTTGTGCCGATGCTTCTATATTACGGTTTTGACATGAAACAAGCCGTATCAATCTCTATCACCCAAATGGTCTTTAGCTCAGTTTATGGTTCATTTCTAAATCTTAAAAAAACAATTACTGTTCTTAAAGATGGTTTTATCCTTGGTATTGGTGGTTTTCTTGGTGGTTTACAAAGTGGATTTATTGTCTCGAATGTTTCTGCTGAATTTTTAGAATATCTATTTATCCTACTCATTGCTTTTGCTATTATAAGAGTTTTTGTCTCTAATGTACATCATGAACAAGATCAAGAAAGTAAAAGTAAATTTACCCTACTTTTTATTGGTTTTATTATTGGAATGTTGGCTATGAGTATTGGAATCGGTGGTTCCATTATGTTAACCCCTGTACTACTGGGGTTTATGAAATACAATTTAAAAACTTCCACTTCCCTTAGTCTATTTTTTGTAATGTTCAGTTCAATTGCTGGATTTATATCCATGAGTTATAATGGACAAATGTTACTTACGCAAGGTGTTATAGTAGGAACTGCATCTTTATTGGGAGTTTATTTTGGGATTAAATTAAAACATATTACACATATTGTATCTTATAAAAGATATATTTTAATTTTATATGTTTTAATTTTAGCCGCAATGATCAACACAAGTATTTTATAGAATATTAATACTCAACAAAAAAGAAACTATAAAGTACTCTTTTTTAATAACCAGGCCATTTCTTCAGCGTAGACCTTACCTTTAAATTTACCTTCCACTTCTTTACTCTCCAGTAAAATAATCTTAAAGTTTTTTGAATAATGTTCTTTTATTTCTTCACCACTTACAGAAAAAGGTGGTCCATTCATCAAACTTTGATCATAGGTAAAATTTAATAATAATTGAGGTAGATATTGAGTAAGTGTACTTAAATGTGCCGTATATTTTTCTCTAAGATTAAAAGGTAAGGCTACTAAAGCTGCTCGATCATAGACTCCATCAATATTGACTAGAATATCACTTGAAAGGTCAAATATATCACCTACAAATATTTTTAAATTTTTTGTTTGATACACTTTAAACTTTTCTTGTGTAGATACATCAGGTTTTACCTGAAGTTCCTCAAATAGTTGCTCTATTGCCAATTCACTCAATTCAACACCCACGATATTATAACCTTTTGATAATAACCATTGTATATCTAAGGTTTTTCCACATAAAGGAATAAATATAGAAGAGCCTTCTTTTAATCCAAGTTCATGAAAATGTTTTTCTAACATTGGATTTACTTCATCTAAGTGAAATCCAATTTGATTTTTTTCCCAACGTTCTTTCCAAAATTCACTGTCCAATTTATTTCCTTAGTTTGTATTATCTTGATCAATATTTGGAATATGTTTTTCCATAAATAATTCAGGTTTTTTTAATGAGGTATATTCAAATTTTGAATACAAATTATGAGCATCAAAAGTTGCCAACATAAATCTTCTAATACCTTGAAGTTTTTCATGTTCCATAAGTTTTTCCACTAAAAGTTTGGAATAACCCATGCCTCGATATTCATCTAAAATAAATACGTCACCCAAATATCCAAAAGTGGAATAATCTGTAATCATTCTACAAAAACCAATTTGTTTTTGTTTTATATAAATACCCATGCATAAAGAGTGCTCAATTGAAGCTTTTACTACATCAAGCCCTATTCCTTTTGCCCAATAACTCTCAACTGATAAATAATCATGTATTAATTCTATATCTAAAAGTTTTTTATCATCACTTATTAAAATATCACTCATATTAATACCCTTTAGTTTTTTGTCCAAGTAAATTCCATTTGTCTGGCTGTTTTTTCTGCCAAATCCAAACTGTGTATTCTACTAACTATATGTAAACTCATATCAATCCCAGCAGAAATTCCACCTGATGTGACGATACTATCTTCATCTACCCATCTTAAATTACTCTTTACATCTAAAGTAGGAAAGCTCTCTTTTAAGTCAGCTATGTCTTCCCAATGGGTTGTAACTTTGTGCGTAGTAATCACCTTTGCCTGAGCCAGTAGAAATGCTCCTGTACAAACTGAGGCTACAATTTTTGTGTTTTTTGAGACATTTTTTATCCAAGTAATCACATTTGTTTTTTTCATTTCTTGAGTGTGAACACCACCCGCAACCACAAGTAAATCAACTTTTGGATGATTGTATATAGTGTATTTTGCATTGATACAATATCCACCACGTGCTAATACACTTCCCGATTTCTCGGAAATCAAAAAAACATGAAACTTTTTATCATCTTTCAAAAATCTTGATGCAGTAGAAAAAACTTCAAAAGGACCAGAGAAGTCCAAAATTTCTGCTTCTTCATAAATATATATTCCTATGTTCAAATAATATCCTTCAATGTAAATTTTTAAATTAGGTGGTTTTAACTAATATATTAGTGGATTCTTTACTGTCTGATTAATAGACCTTGTGTCATTGTTTTAAAATACACTTCAAATAAATCATCTATTTTATCACTAAAGTGTATATGCCCATCAATACATAAAGAAGATAAGCCATGAACCATCGCATGAATAGTTTGGGCTTGAGACATTGGATTTTGGACTCTAAACTCTTTTTTCTCTTGTCCTTCAATAAGTAAAGCAATCAAGGCATGAAAACCAGTAGCTTGTTCTTCATCTTCTATATCACAACCATCTTCTCTAATATCTTGAAATTTTTCACCAAATAACATTCTATATAAGTTGGGATGTTCAAGTGCAAACTTTATGTACTCTTTTCCCATAAGATATAATCTTTTCTCAACACTTTCATCTTTTTGATCAAAAATGGGAGAGATAGTTTCATCAAACATTGAAAATCCATATAATATCACATTGTGCATAAGTTCGTTTTTTGATGAAAAGTGTCTGTAAATTGCGGATCTTGATGTTCCTAGTTTACTTGCTAGTACTTGCAGCGTTAAAGCATCTACCCCTTTCTCGTGAATTAACTGCACTGCTTGTTCTAAAAGCTCTTCTTTTAAGTTCCCATGATGATAGTTTGATTTTTTCTTTTGACATTTATTTTTTATAAAGTCTAGTATTACACATTTTTCCATGCAGGCATTATATCATAATAGTTTTACAAATGTAAACATTGTTCACTTTCAATGTTGACAACGTTTACATTTTATGTTAACATTGCACACATTAAAAGTAAACACTGTTCACATATAAAAATAAAAGGAGTATTTTAATGAAAAAAGTAGCAATAGCTTCACTATTATTTGCAGCAAATTTGTTTGCAATCTCTCATGCTGAAGTTGCAAAAAAAAATGACAAAACAATGAGTGGTTTTGAAGATTCAAAATCAACAATGACGATGACACTTATTAATGCTAAAGGTCAAACAAGAATTAGAACCATAAGATCTAAATCTTTAGAACTTGATGGTGGAGATAAATCACTTATGGAATTTTTAAGTCCAGCAGATGTTAAAGGAACAAAGTTTCTTAATTATGAACATGCTCAAAAAGATGATGACCAATGGTTATATCTTCCTGCACTCAAACGTGTAAAAAGAATTTCATCCAAAAACAAATCTGGTGCATTTATGGGAAGTGAATTTTCTTATGAAGATGTAAGTTCATTTAATATAGATAAATATGACTATAAACAAGAAGATGCGAAAACTTCAATACTTCAAGGAAAAGAAGTTTATGTGGTTGAGAGAACTCCAAACTACAAATACTCTGGATACACAAAACAAGTTTCGTACGTAGATACTAAGACTTTTTTAACACTTCAAGTTGACTATTATGATAGAAAAAAATCTTTATTAAAAAGCTCTTATTTTAGTGACTACAAAAAAATTAGTGATGTTTATAGAACAGGGAAAATTCACATGAAGAACTTCCAAAATTCAAAAGAAAGTATTTTAGTTTGGAATGATGAGACCGTCAAGAATGGATTATCAAGTAAAGACTTTCATAAAAGAGCATTAAAGAAATGAAAAAACTCATAAGTTTGGTAATTTTAGGCACTACTTTATTTGCCGAAGTGCAAACAGAAGGATTTGTTGGTTTAGATTCTCAATCCTATTCACAAAAAGACGCTAAACACTCAACTAATTTTACCTTAGAACAACAACTAAAATTAAGCTATGAAGATGGTGATTTTAGCTCTGTGCTGGAAGTTTTTGCACAAGAAGATTATGCCGACGTCTCAAATACAAAAGATAATGATAGAACTTTTGCCAGAATAAATGAAGTTTATTTTCAATATGAATTTGAAGAAGACAGAGTTTTGCTGGGAAAAAACATTCGATTCTGGGGTGCACTAGAAGTTAATAATTTGGTAGATGTTTTTAACATACAAGAGGGACGGAACGACCCAACAAGGACGGATAAAATTGGTGCTTATAATTTTGAATATACCCACTATTTTGAAGAAAGTGAATTTTCATTTATAACAAAACTATATGAACAAAAAAATAAAATATCAGCCTCGTCTTATATGTATAGTACTTTACAAGAAGGTGAGAGCTTAAATGGCACACTTGATAGTGAAAAATCACTCTATCGACCCAATGTTTATTTAACTTATAATGGATCACTAAGTGATGACTATGCCATTGATTATGCATTTATTTACCAAAATGGGTACGATTCACAAAGATACAGCACTAAGAGTGGTAGTACCTATACAGAACATGCCTATTTAGTCAATAAGTTTATGACCTATAATACCCTGGTAGTTGATTCAACTTTATACAAAATTGAATTTGCTTATGCAGATATTTTAGATGATAATACAGTATCAGATTACATTAATTTGGGGCTTGGAGTTGAACATACTATGGGACATTTTGAAGATGGAAGTGAAATAGGACTCATTGGTGAGTACTATTACTACCATACATTAAAAGATGACAAGTTAAGTGATATTGATTTAGCTCAGAGCTTTCAAAATGACCTGTTTTTGGGTCTTAGATACAGTCTTAATGACGTCTCTGATAGCAGTGCTGTTGGTGGAGTTATTTTAGACACACAATACAATGAACAAAATTATTATGTAGAGTATGAAAGTAGATTTTTTGATACCTTTAAAGTTAAAGTTGACGCAAGGTACATAGAGCCCTCCACTTCCCATAATACAGTTTTTGCAAAGCAAGGTCGTCAACATCGATTTGGCTTTAACATTAGTTACCACTTTTAAAAAGGATTTTTATGCATAAGTTTGTAGACACAGTAATAAAATTCAAATGGTTTATTGCCTTATTTATTCCCGTCATCGCAATTTTGATGGCAACGCAATTAAAAGATTTGGCATTTGAAGGAAGTTATAGAATTTGGTTTGATAAAGATTCCAAAATCTTAAAAGATTATGATAATTTTAGATCAGTATTTGGAAATGACCAAGTAATCACAGTTTCATTTAAAAATGAGCAAGGTGTATTTAATAAAGAATCGTTAGGTGTTGTTAGTAGAATTACAGAAAAATTTTGGGAAACTGAATATATAGCAAGAGTCGATTCAATCACTAATTATCAATATGTTCACACAGACCCAGAAAATATTGATGATGTTATCGTTGAAGATTTTATTGAAGATGTAGAACAACTAACAAGTACACAATTGCAAGAAAAAGCAAAAATAATTGTATCTGAAGATGCAATCGTTGGAAGACTTATCAGTGAAGATGCAAAAACAACAACTATTATGGCACGTTTATCACCAAATGCAGGTGAGAGTCCAGAAGTTAGTTTAAAACTCAAAGCGTTAACGGAAGCAATTTTAAAACCAGAAATAGAAAAATATGGATATGACTTTAAATTAAATGGGGGACCTATTGTAAACTCATCATTTATAGAAATAGCACAAGCAGATGGAGCTTTGTTTACTCCACTAGTATTAGTTGTAACCATGATTTTACTCCTCGTTATCTTTAAGAAATTCTCCACAATGATGACAAGTATTTTAATCGTTGTTTTTACTTTTTTAATTGTTTTATCCGTACAGGTGATCTTGGGATACAAGCTTAATAACTTTACAGTAAATATGCCTGTATTTATTACTGCCATTGGTATTGCAGATGCCATGCACATATTTTGGATTTATACAGTTGCCAGAAAAAAGGGAATGGATAATGTAAAAGCAATTCATTACAGTGTTAGAAAAAACTTCTTACCAATTTTATTTACATCTTTAACCACTGCAGTTGGGTTTGCATCACTTGGAATTAGTAATGTTATTCCAATTAAAACACTGGGAATTGCAACAGCGAATGCAGCACTTTTAGCTTTTGTTCTTACTATGTTATTTGTTCCAGCGGTTTTGGCTATTGTTAATCCAAAAATTAAACCTGTTGAAGAAAAAGAAAGCACCAGTACCAACTTTGCAAAATGGTATGGAGCTTTTATTGTAAAATTCGATACAAGAATTTTCACTGCAACATTGCTATTATTTATGGCAATTGGTTTTGGAATCACTCAAGTTAGAGTAGACTCAAATACAGTTAGGTATTTTAAAGAAGATGTACCTTGGAGAAAAGCTGTTAACTTTATCCAAGACAATATTTCAGGACCAATGACATATGAAATCATCGTTGACTCAAATATCAAAGATGGAGTAAAAGATCCTAAGTTTCTAAAAACTACTCAAAAATTCTATGATGAATTTTATGCAAAGTTTCCAGATGAAGTAAGACATATCAACTCACTTTTAGAAGTGGTTAAAAAATTTAACGAAGTTATGAATCAAAGTAAAACAGTGCCTGATAGTCAAAATTTAGTTGCACAATATCTACTTCTATATACACTCTCCCTTCCACAAGGAATGGAGATAAACGATCAAATGGATATAGAAGAGAGAATGTTTAGAATCAGTGCTGCAATGAATGTTACAGATACCTCAAAAGACTTAGAAATGATAGATTGGGTTGAAAACTGGTGGAGTGTAAACTCTCAATATTCAGCAGAAGTTAATGGTCAAACAGCAATGTTTGCACATATGCAACATGATGTAACTGATACGCTAATTACTTCTATTACCATCGCAATTGTTGCAGTATCGTTTATGATGTTACTTATTTTTAGAAACGCACGACTACTTCCATTGTTTGTTTTACCAAATATACTCCCTATTGCGCTTGTTGTAGGAATCATGGGGTGGTTAGGTATTGATATTGATATTGGGGTTGCCATTGCGGGAGCCATTATCATAGGCGTTGCCGTTGATGATACTATTCACTTTTTGGTCAAATACTTTGAAGCAAGGGACAAGGGTGCCAATATACAAGACTCTCTTACCTATGTAATGCAGTATGCTGGAAATGCGATTATATTTACAACAGTAATTTTAAGTCTTGCATTTAGTGTCTTTGTATTTAGTGACTTCTTACCAAATTATATGTTTGGAGTTGTGACTGCTTCAGCACTAATCATTGCAGTAATTGCAGATTTACTTATGTTACCTGCAATTTTAAGTATGATTGATACCTATAAAACAAAAAAAAGAATTCGTTTAGAAAAAAAACAAGCTGCTTAGAAAAGCCAATTATTTAGGGAAAAGGAAAGAGTAAAAACAAGTGTCTAAACCCTAATAATTAGATTTCTTTCAAAGGATTTAAATAAGATTAATCAACCACGAAGAATAATAAAAACAACTAGCATCAAGAGAAATAACTTCTCTTGATGATATAACAAATGAGTTTAGGAGCCTGTACACAGTTTGATAGTTATATTTTATTGAGTGGCAAGAACAGTTAATAACTAGTTCGTATTTAATGAGCTTAAATTAGTATAACAATTATCAGATAGGAATAAATCCTACCCTAACGAACTCTTTATTTTTTAAAATATAGGTTCCCAACTGTATTCTATCAGATAAGATAATAAATAAAATCTATTATAAAGAAAGATAAAGATTTATATGAAGCATTAACTAATATTTTAACAATTAAAGGAGTAGGTTATATTTTAGTAATTGTTATACTTTATCATTTTGTAAAATATACAAATACTAATCAAAAGAAATTGTATCACTCGCAGGATTAGATCCAATAAATAAAAGCTCAGATACCTCAATACAAAGTAAGTCAAAAATATAAAAAACTGTTTCAAAACTATGTAGAAGTACGTTGTTTATGGCTGTAATAGTAGTAGCAGTAAGATTTAATGATGAATTAAAAGATTATTATGAAAGATTAAAAGAACGAGGAAAACATACTACTGTTACTCAAATTGCAGTAATGAGAAAAAGATTATAATTTCTCACTCTTTATATAAAATAATAAAGTATATAGATGAAAAATATTGGGAATACTCATAAAG
>ERZ724565.25-NODE-25-length-9699-cov-2.861784_pt1 | contig 9699 bp, 9 predicted proteins | sample MGYA00375859_ERZ724565 | MGnify/ENA primary metagenome ERZ724565 (study PRJEB28725, sample SAMN03264851) | marine sediment metagenome | biome: marine pelagic biome; feature: marine oligotrophic desert; material: marine snow | place: Pacific Ocean:North Pacific...
ATATAACCTTGCATCACAGCAACACCTTCTTGAGCTTTAGCGAACTTTTCTTGTAAATCATCGTTTCTTTTACCTACTATATCAAACTTTTCGTATGCTTGAATAGTAGCGGCATGTAATTTTTCAATTTTTAATTGATAAGCTTTTTGCAATCCCTCATATTTCTCTTCTTTAGCTTTTGATTCTTTTTCTAATACTATAACACGTTTGCTTGCATGATCTTTTATTGTTCTTAACCTTAACATCTCTTTTTTCATTTCTTCAACAGAAAAGTTTAACTGTTCAATTTTCTGAAGGTTCTGAATTCCAATTTTTGAAACTACTTTATCAATTTCAGTTTTTAGAAGTTCTTTTTGATTTTGATCATTCTTTATTTTTTCACTTCGCTGTGAGATAATATATTTTTTAAGTTTTTGCTTCTCTAGTTCTTCATCGGTAATCAAATATTGACTTCCCATGTATTTTTGAGTCTCACCTTTCGAATTTAAAATAGGGAAAATAGTAGCTTTCACATGATAATCTAAACCATTTTTTGTTTTATTTTTAATTTTTCCAATCCAAGCATTACCATTACTAATAGTGCTCCATAGTTTTTCAAAAATTTTAGGTGAAACATCAGGATGTTTTATAATATTATGACTTTTCCCGATAAGTTCATCTTTAGAGTATCCAGAAACCTCACAAAACATATCATTTACACATAAAATTTTTCCGTTTAAGTCTGCTTCACTAACTAAAGTTTGATCATCTAAAATATTCTTAAATTGACTTAACTCTTGCTGTTGTTTTTCAAGAATTTGCACATAATGTATTTGCTCTAGTATGGAGTTAAATAACTTCAAAGCAGTAATAAATTGAATTGGTTTAAAAAGATAGTCAGCAACTTTAAGTTTAATAACTTGAGGCAAGTTTGACAAGTTCTCAAGTTCCATACAAGCTAAAATTGGGATATCCCAAGTTGACTTTCTAACTTCCTTCATAAATTCAAGACCATTTTTATTGGGCATTTCCATATCTGTTAGTATAATATTGATTTGATTAGAATGTTGTTCAAAGAGTTCAGTGGCTTCTACACCATCTCTAGCAGTAATTACTTTTTTAAATATCTGGGAGAATACATCCAAAGCTTCATTTCGTTCATTCTCATTGTCTTCTATATATAATAAGGTTGACTCACTTAGTATTGTATCTTTAAACTCTTCAAGATTAAATTCCAGACTCAATGTATCCATATTCAATGGCCAATTCATCAATTTTGTTTTTTAAAAGATCTAATCTCCAACCGTGACGGTTAGCAAAGTTTTCAATTTCTACTTCTCTTTGCTCACTTGTACAGAAAACAAAAATCCTTTTTAAAAAAGGTTTTGGAATTTGTATAGCTATTAGTTGAAAATAGTTTTCTTTACAGTTTCGTGAGCAAAAAGCTTTACTCATCGCTATTTTCTTTTTACAGAAAGGACAATTTGACATTATCTATTACCTTTTATTTTTATTTTATAAAGTTTTGCATTGGTCACATCTTGCAAAAATTTTGGATCAACCTCATGTAGAGCAATTATTTCCACTTCAAGATTGTCCATTATCCAACCTCTTCCAGAATCAACAATTCTTCCAGATTCAAACATTTCTACGAGTTTTTCTTTTGCAACTGTCAGCTCTTCCATATTGTTTTAATCAATGTGTATTATTTCACATCATCAATTATATATCCTTTGTTTGAATAGTTTCTAATAATCTCGTAATAGGTTTTTTGTCTAATTTTATTTACGATGTTTCTCATAGTAAAAATTGACATATTTTTACCTTTCCAAACAACAGTTTCAATCTCATCATACTCAGTTAATCTATCTTTATTAGCAATTAAAAGTTTGAGAAATCCTTTTTCAAGTTTTGTAAACTCTAAAAGTGCACCACCTGCTTTAAAAAATTGATCTCTGTATTCATCAAAATAAATTCCATTTTGAAAATCAATTTTATCACCTCTTTTGGTTTGGTTTAAACACATAATAACAGCTAGTTTGATATCATTATTTCTTAAAGGTTTTGATAAAAAAGTATAAGCACTACAATTTATTGCAGTAATAATATTTTCATGCTGATATTCCCCTGAAATAATAATTTTTGGTAATGCGGGGGAACTGAGAGTTATTTCTTCGGAAATTTTTAGAAAACTCCCTTCGATACTTGTATCTATTACAACCATATCAAAATTACCAGACCTAGAAAGGCTTAAAGCTTCATTCAAGTCTGAAGTAAGAACAAAGTTTTTAAACTCATTAACAAATTCGTCATTTAAAGTATTTAACATCTCTTTGTCACTACTAATAAACAGTAACCTTGCATTATCAAGTTTCCTAATGTTTTTAATATTTTTCATCATGATATTTTCTCTTTTCTTAATCGTTTACTTAGTATATTACCAAAAATTATTTAATTTGTCAAAGAAAAATTATTTTTTAATTAACAAAAATATGATTTATTTTAACTCGCCCCAATTTTTACCAATACTAACACTTACTTTTAATGGAATATCTAATGTAAATATATTTTCCATTATTTGTGTTAATGCTAGAGAATATAAATCCACTTTATCATTTCTAATTTCAAAAATCAATTCATCATGTATTTGTAATAACATTTTTATTTCTTTATTATTTCCATACTTTTTATGAACTTCATTCATTGAAAGTTTAATTAAATCTGCCGCACTTCCTTGAAATTTAGTATTAACAGCCTCTCTTAAAAATGATGCTCTCATCATAGCAGGTGCATTCTCAAAATCAAATAACCTTCTTCTTTTTAATAAAGTCTCTACATATCCTTTTTCCAACGAAGAGTCTTCAATAGATTTCATATAGTCTTTAACACTAGGAAATGCCTTAAAATATGATTCAATATATTCTTTGGCCTCCTTGGTTGTTATACTTAAGGTTTCAGCCAGTTTTCTGCTTCCCATTCCATATAGCAAACCAAAGTTGATAGATTTTGCAATATTTCGATTTTCTTTTGCTTTTTCTTCTCCAAATATCTTAATGGCAGTTTGTGTATGAATATCTAAATTATTATTGAAAGACTCTACAAGGGCTTTATCTTTAGAAAAATGAGCCAAAAGTCTTAACTCAATTTGAGAATAATCAATACCTATTAGAGTATATCCTTCACTTGCCACAAATGCATTTCTAATTAAACGCCCTGCTTCACTTCGCACTGGAATATTTTGTAAGTTTGGATCTTTTGAACTTAATCGACCCGTAGCAGTTCCTGTTTGTAAAAATGACGTAAAAATCCTACTTTTGTTATCTTTTAATCCAAGCTCTAAAAGGGGTTCAATATAGGTAGACTGTAATTTAAATGTTTCTCTATATTTTAATAAAGCAGGTATGATTTCATGCTTATCAAGTAGCTTATGAAGAACTGCTTCATTTGTGCTGTATCCAGTTTTAGTCTTTTTTTGAGCAGGCAAATTTAATGTTTCAAACAATACAATTCCTAGTTGTTTGGGAGAGTTAATATTAAAATCACCACCTGCAAGCTTATGAATGTTCAAACTTAATTCATGAATATATTTGCTGTTTTTTTGTTTTAATTCCTCTAAAAAATCAGTATCAATTTGAATACCTGTATTTTGCATAGAGATTAAAACATGAATAAAGTCATATTCGACATTTTTTGCTTCATCAATTAAAAATTCAGTTTTATTTTTTTTGAAATCTAATAACAATTCTTCATATATTTGAAGTGTTAAATATGCATCTTCAGCAGCATATTCACAAGCTTTAGAAATATCAACACTTGAAAAGTTTTCACCTTTTTTAACAACATCTTTAAAAGGTATCATTTTATGTTTAAAATATTTGTTACTTAAAAAATCGAGACCAACTTTAGAACTAGGGTTTAATAACCATGCCAATAACATTGTATCGGCGTGTAAAGTTAATTCTAAATCAAGATTATTTTTAACTATTTCATAGTCATATTTAAAATTTTGCACAATAAGTTTATGTTTGTTTAAACTTAAAATTGCATTCTTTGAGCAGTCCAAGCTAATTTGATCTTCTACTCCCAAGTAAAAATGTGCAATTGGCACATAATATGCTTTGTTCTTTTCATAAGAAAAAGAAAAGCCAACAATTTTTGCTATTTTAGTATTTACACTTGTGGTTTCAGTATCAAAAGCAACCAGTGAGTTGCTTGGAATGGAATTTATAATATTAAACAATTTCTCTTCAGTATTAAGTAGAACTGATTCAAAACTAATTGTTTTTTCTTCAATTACCTTGATGGGTGTTTTACTTCCAGCAGGAACATTTGTTTTATAATTCAAGCCATTTTCATGAACACGTTGTACAATTCTATGTAAGTCATATTCATTTAAAATATTTTCTATTTTAAGTATTGGGTTTTCTTCTGGAAGTGTAAATGTGTCCAGAGAATCTATTACATGGATATCTTTTTTTAATGTTACTAGTTTCTTGGATATATAAGCCAACTCTTTATTTTCACCTAAAAGTTTAATCCATCTGGGTTTTGGAATATCTTCAATATTTTTATAAATATCATCAAGGTTATCAAACTGCTCAATTAAAGCTTGTGCTGTCTTAGCTCCAACACCTTTAACTCCAGGAACATTGTCCGCACTATCACCTAAAAGTGATTGATAATCAGTAAACTGTCTAGGGTAGACACCATACTTGTCAAAACAAATTGATTCATTAACAATTGCCTTTTTTATAGGGTCAAATAAAAACACTTTATCATCTTCAATTAGTTGGTATAAATCTTTATCATGACTTACTACTCTAACTTTTAGGCCTTTAGAAACAGCATCATGGGAAATGGATGCAATAATGTCATCTGCTTCAAAACCATCTCTAATTGCAGTCTTAAATCCCATTTTCTCTATCCATGAAATTGCAACAGGAAGTTGTGCAATTAAATCTTCAGGAACATCTGGTCTATGCGCTTTATATTCAGGATAAATATCATTTCTAAATGTTTTGCCTTTTGAATCTAAAGCAAAAACAATATAATCTGTTTCGAAATCTTTACCTATATTTGAAACAAAATTCATAAATCCTGTTAATAATCCAGTGGGAAAACCTGTTTTTGATTTAAGTGGTGGAAGCGCATAAAAACTCCTAAACAAAAAACCAAATGTATCAATAACGGTTATTGTTTTTACCTCTGTATTATCTTGCATATATCATGTCCTTTATAATTAAAAAGATATTATAGTCACATTAACTGTGAGCAGTTTTAAATTTAATTGGATATTCCTAAAATAAATATATTATTGTATCACAAGAGTCACTCATAACACTAAAGATAATCTGAAATAAAATTATTACTAAAACAAAAACTAATCTTACAAAGTAAAAGCAAAATTAATAGCGGTATCATTATTTGCAACGAAATGTTAAATAAAGATATTGCGAGTAACATATAGTAGATGAATAACAGCATACTTTGAAAAGAACATGTATAATATAGGTGTTGATACTAATAAATTTTGGTTATTAGATGAAAGTGCCACGCAAGAACAAAACAAAAAATACGCAAAAGTTGCAATTGTAGCGTTTTAGCTCAAAGTATGTAAGAAACCATAAAATATAATGCTTGTGATGAAATAGTTGGCAATTTTTAAATAATACAAACAAATCGGCTTCTATTCAAGAGGTGATTTTGATGTAAATTTATCTTTGGATGCAGCATCTGGACAACTGGGTCAAAATATGAAGAATATGGTATCTATTCTGATGGTTCAGAAAATCCATATGTATGTCAACAATATCCAACAATGGAAATAACAGCTATACCAAATGCAACATATTATGGTGCAGCTGGATCACTTTTTACAGCACCAGATGCTTTATTAGAAGATATTGGGTTGTTAGTAGGCGGAAAAGTTGGTAGATGGGATTATAATGGACATTGTAATGGTGCTCCTGCAATGGCTACAGATTTTAAGCTGAGTAATGCACCTGCGCATGCTAGAAAAAATTGCTAAGTATATAAAGGACAAAAAGCAGGTAGTTTTGTGTAAGATGGAAGAAGTAAAAGATTAATCAAAGATTCAGTTTATGAGGGAAGAGGTATCATTCAAACAACAGGAAGAAAAAACTTTGCTATATTGTAGATTCACATTAGAAGTGCAACGCTTAGAAAGTCAAGATAGTAAGGCTAGTTGATATACAATTAAAGCTTATTATTGGGCATGATAAATGGAGCATTTAATGAAAAAGTATAAACAATTAACCTTAGGATTAAGATATCAAATCTTTGTTCAAATCTTGAATTAATATGTAGCTCAACTAAAACCCTGAAATTAAATTGATTGAGAGTCTATTTTATTGGATGATTTCTGTTCAAGAGTATTCTATGGATTTGGGAAAGTATGAAAATTGAAATTATTATACTGAACTTAAAAAATACGGGGATAGTGATTTTGGGGAAAGATAATTACAACCCATTTAATGGTATCTCATTATAGAAATAAAATAGTATTGAAACTGTTTATGAGATTATAAAAAATAGATTGTCTTTAGAGAATATTACTGGTTTGCAGCATTTATCGATATACTATTTCTAACGAACTACTCAAAAGAAGTATAGGATAAAAATTTCTAAAAAAGAACAAACAAGTTAAGGATTATAATATAAGTTTTATAATATATTGTTCTTGAATAAATATTCCCTAGGAAAGAAAAATGAAAGCAATCGAAATCTTTACTTTTTTCCTGTTCATCTCGGTATCCATGGCAAGTACAGATACATCAGATGCAATGGATACAGATAGTTTTTCCGTTGGCTACAAAAAAATGGGTATAGAGTCAAAGGCAACAAGCGAACATTTTTCTATTGCGTTGGTATATCCTACTCACACTGCATCCAAAAAAGTTAGATTTGGACCATTTGAGATGAATCTATCTATTGGAGGGAAGATAGCTACTGGAAAGTTCCCCCTCGTCATGATTTCTCACGGCTCAGGTGGTACAAACTTAGGGTATAGAAGCATTGCCTTTGAGCTTGTAAAAAAGGGCTTTGTTGTTGGTATGCCTCTACATCCAAAGAATAACTTTAAAAATAATGAGGAAGAAGGTACTACCAGTAATTGGAGAAATAGGCCATTGCATATTAGTTCTTCAATCGACGCAATAATTTTAAACCACAAAATGTCAGGAAGCATCGATTTTGATAAAATTGCCGTTATCGGGCATTCAGCGGGTGGATATACTGCTTTAGCAGCCGCAGGAGGCGTTGCGGATACTAGTCACATTGTAGATTTATGCCTTTCTAAACCTCAAATAAATGACCCATTTTGTGGTCTTGTAAAGGAAAATAGATTAAGTGCTGAGAAAATTGAGAACTCGCGTGATGAACGTATTAAAGCTATAGTCTTAATGGCTCCGGTTGGAATTTTATTTAAATCTGAAAATTCTCTTGCTAAAGTTAACATTCCAGCACTTCTTCTCAAGGCCGAGAAGGATGATGAACTAACCGAACCTTACCAGTCAGAAGTTATTGCCAAAAACTATAAGAACAAAGAGTTGTTAACTTACTGTGCCGTGCCAAATGCGGGCCATTATTCGTTCATAACACCATTCCCAGAAGCCATTAAAAGTGAGTTGGGTGTCGTAGCCCAAGATCCTGAAGGATTTGATCGCAATGCATTTCATCAGTTGCTTGGCACTGATATCGTGAACTTCCTTGATGGTATATTTAATAAAAAACATAACAAAAAGCTACAACCGACCTCGTGCCTCGGAGGCTGAGCTTGGCGTCAGAAACCTAATAATTTAAGGAGAAATTATGCCATTAGCTTATCCGTTGTGCTCTGTCGCACCAACTAAAAATATAGTAAAAGAGCATAAAGTAACAAGCCTATTTGTCTAATCTATTCGAATTAAGCAGCGAGTAAAGACGCGAACTTCTGATAAATTGTAAGATTTATATTCTGAGTGTCTAACTGGTCTTTCATAATCATATGAATAACCTCAATGAGATTAATAGTTTTCTGGCTGAATAAAAGTTCTAAAATTCAAACATAAGGCCAGTGAGTTTCTTGATAAATCGATGATTTCCTTCAATATCATTATTAAGATATTTATTTTGCCTAATTGTAATATCAATATCATTTGCATTCATAATCGCTTTAATACCTGCTGTATTAGCTCCACTCTTATCAATATTGATTTTATCAGAATTTCCATTATTATAAATAGCTTTTTTAAAGAAGCTAATAGCTGCTTTGGTATCTCTTCTTGCCCGAAGAAAAAAGTCTACAGTTTTACTTTCTTTATCAACTGGAGTGGTAACTGAATTTCATACACTTTTTTTGTAATCCCTAAGCCACCATTTCAGATTGTAACAAAAATGCTTTTTCTTCAAATTCTACTGGTGATAAATTTCCCAAATAACTATGACTTCTAATCCTATTATAATAAAATTCAATATATTTAAATATCTCTTGTTTGGCTTGTTTTTTAGTATAAAAAGTTGTTTGATATACCAATTCATTTTTTAATGATTTAAAAAAACTCTCAGCTACTGCATTATCCCAGCAATTGCCTTTCCTGCTCATACTTTGAATAACTCCATGTTTTTTTAATAAATCTTTATGAGAATATGATGCATATTGACTTCCTCTATCTGTATGCCAAAGCAATCCTTTTGGTGGATTTCTATATTCTATTGCCATTTTTAATGCATCATTTACTAATGATACTTTCATATTATCACTCATAGACCATCCAACAACCTTTCTTGAGTATAAATCAATTACAGTTGCTAGATACAACCATCCTTCGCCAGTTGAAATATAGGTAATATCACCAACATACTTTTCATCAGGATATGAAGCATAAAAATCTCTATTTAATATATTTGCAGATATTGGCAAATTATGATTAGAATCCGTTGTATTTTTATATCTTCGTTTCATTTTAACTTTTAAGTTTAAATCTTTCATGATAGTTGAAAGACGCTTCCTTGATACAAATAAACCATAATTTAAAAGTAATCTATCTTTTATTCTTCTTGTTCCATAATTATTTTTACCTTGGATAAAAATAAATTCAACAAGCTCATTCAGTTTTATATCAATTTTTTTTAATGCACAACCAGCTTTAATCCAATGATAATAAGATGACTTATCAACATTTAGTATTTTACACATGATATTTATTTTAAAACTCTTTTGATGTTCTTTAATCCAAGCGTATCTTATAGAGTTTCTTTTGCAAAATACGCTGTTGCCTTTTTTAGAATATCTCGTTCTTGTTTAAGTATCTTATTTTCACGTCTTAGGCGTTTGAGTTCTTCATGTTCACTTTCTTTGGAAGAAGATAGATTTACATCTCTAGTAGGAATATTATGCTCTTTTTTATAAACTGTAACCCAGTGGTATAAAGTCTTTGGATTTAAATCTAAATCAGCAGCAACTTGTACAACACTTTCATTGTTATTCAAAATTAATTGTACGGTTGAATCTTTAAACTCTTTACTATATTTACTTTTTCTCATACTAACCCTTATTCATTTTATTTTATCTCAGAATTGTTTAAATTCCGAGTATGAATTTAGGTTACCATTCCAGAGTCTGTTCATAGACAATTTAGAAAATTAACAAAAACGAAAGGTGGCTTCCCAAATGAAAATTCTCTATTAAAATTATTATAAAGGGGAATCAAAAAGGCCCAA
>ERZ724565.27-NODE-27-length-9485-cov-3.339068_pt1 | contig 9485 bp, 7 predicted proteins | sample MGYA00375859_ERZ724565 | MGnify/ENA primary metagenome ERZ724565 (study PRJEB28725, sample SAMN03264851) | marine sediment metagenome | biome: marine pelagic biome; feature: marine oligotrophic desert; material: marine snow | place: Pacific Ocean:North Pacific...
TAGCGACTTTCCACCGTTAAAAAATAAGCTGAATTTATAATTTACTTACTATTGTATTTTTTTAGGGTACTCATAAGATATTAATTTTGAATTTTCTTTATTCACGTCCATCCAAGAATTACAAGAAAATTCTATTTCTAAAACAGCGCAAGTTGAAAAGTTTTCTTTTGATCCAGACAAGATGTATGCTAAAGTACTCACGCCTGGGTTATGCCCCACTAGAAAGACAGTATCATTTGAATCATGAATGTATTCTACCACTTCTTGTAGAGCTGTTACATAAGCGTCATAGATGTACTGGTTGGGGGTGATTACTTTTTCGTATTTTATTTCTTTAGCAATAAGTTGAGCTGTGGTTATGGCTCGTAATGCAGGTGAAGAAATAATAAGATCAGGTTTGATATTCTTCTCATATAGAAACTTTCCCATTAGTGGTGCATCTCTTAAGCCTCTTTTATTTAATGGTCTATCATAGTCATCTAGAGACTCATCATTCCAATCTGATTTGGCATGGCGAATTATATATAGTTTTTTCATTAGTTAACTCCGTATTATTAAATGCATTATAGTAAAATACATGTTTGTATATGATTTAATTTGTAGATTTACATTGGAAGTGCATGAATAAAGTTTGAAATATGTGATTTAAATAAAATTGAAGTAAAAAAAGCGGGTAAGCCCGCTTAAGTGTGTTTCGTACTTAACCAAAGGGAAACACACTGGAAGTATACTATTTTATTCTTTAAAGTAAATCATGCCAGCTCATTTAGTGTTGCAATATTAGCAGCAAGTTTGTTATGCACTTCTAAATACTCTAATTCAGGTTTAGAATCTGCTACAACTCCTGCACCTGCTTGAAAAACAACTGTATCATCAGTTAAGTAAGTAGTTCGAATAGTAATGGCACTGTCCATATTCCCATCAAAGCCAAAGTAACCAATACTTCCGCTGTAAAAACTTCGTTTGATTCCCTCGAACTGCGCTATTAATTCCATAGCTCTAATTTTTGGAGCTCCTGTCATGGTTCCCGCTGTAAATGTAGCAGCAAAGAGATCAAACATATCATACTTGTGATCAATAACTGCTTCCACATCTGATACGATGTGCATTACGTGGGAGTATCTCTCTATTCTCATTAAATCAGTGACTTCAACAGTTCCCGCTCGTGCAACTCTACCCACATCATTACGACCTAAATCTATTAACATGATATGTTCAGCTCTCTCTTTGGGATCATTTATAAGCTCATGTTCCATTTCAAGGTCTTTATCTAAGGTTAATCCTCTTTTTCTAGTACCTGCTATTGGGCGTAATAAAATATGTCCATCTGTTAACTTCACCATGACTTCAGGGCTACTTCCAGCAATTGAGTAGTCTTCATATTGAAGTAAAAATAAATAAGGGCTTGGATTTTTACTTCTTAGTGCTCGATAAAAACTCAAATGATCAACTGTAGCTTTTTGAGTAAATCTATTGGCCATAAGAATTTGAAAAATGTCACCACTTTTAATCATTTCTTTTGATTTATTGACCATGTCAAAAAACTTATCTTTTGAAAAAGAAAAACTACCCTCATTATGGATAGTCGCTTTTTGTAAAGGTAAGTGATCGTAGGGTTTGTTTAAATCTTCTTCTATTAAGTCTAACTTAGAAGAAAATGCTTCTAAAGATGTGACCATGATTAGCTTTGAAGTTTTATGTGAAAATCCAAGAATTAGCTTAGGTCTGATTAAATCTAAGTCAGCAATCATTAATTCATCTTTTAAATTAGCCATACTATCTTTTAATTTGGGTTCAAATTCTTGCCCCATATCGTAACCAATGTTTCCAATAAATCCATCAACCAAGCCAATCCCAAGTTTTGAGGATTGTTCTTTAAAAAACTGTTTATCAAAAGTAGCATAATATTTTCGTAAGTAATTTAAAGGATTGTTATCAATCTCTTTTATTTCACCTATTTCATTTTTAAAATAACTTACACCATCTTTATGCCAAATTCGCTCTCGAGCTCCCACTATAATATAACTGTAATTTCCATCACTAGAATTGATGGTACTTTCAAATAAAAATGTGATTTCATCACTAAAGAGTTTTTTGATTTTTGCATAAATAGACACAGGTGTAAATTGGTCTAAAAATAAAGTTTTCGAATATATATTCATTATGTGCCTTGATTATAGTTTTTTGATAAATGCACTTTTTAAACCAATTTTTGATTTAATGCTTGGCATATTTTTCGTAGCAGTCGCACGATTTGGATAAGGACCAACCAATACTTTTGTATATTTAATATTTTTTATTGTTTCATTATGTAAAGTATAAGCGTAACCCGCTTTTTTGACGGTATTTAAATACTTGTCTGATGGTTTTTTAGTAAAAGCACCAATTTGTACAAAATAACCACTTGTTTTACTAACAGCTTTTGAACTTGACAATTTATTTGCAGATTCTGATTTTTTAAAATCTGTCACTGTAGGTTCTCTTAAAGTTTGTTTTTTTACAGGCCAACTTGAACTCTTCACTGCTTTTTTAGCAGGAATTATAGCTTTCGCAACTGGTTTTTTAATCCTTGGTTCAATGACTTTTTTGACTTCTTTTTTAATATCATCTTTTAAAGGTAAAAGATCTTTTTTAATTTCTTCAGTTTTTATTTGTTTTTGAATATCTTGTGCTTTGGTAACTTTTATTTCTTCTTCTTGTGCTTTTTTAATATTTTAATCTTCTTGTGCTTTTTCATTTTGATCATCAGAATTTGCATTTTTCTCTTCTTGTAACTTTTTCATTTTTTGATTAATTATTTTTTGATATTGTTGTTCTATATTGTCATCATCTAGAGCTTTATCTTGTGAAATGTTTTCTTTTTTTGCTACGAATGAGTCGTTGTCATTAGTATCAGAATTGGTTAGGAGTCTAATTACAACTATGGTAATTAAAAATAGTACAACTAACACTAAACCTAATATAATATATTTTTTTTTATCTGCGGGTTCATCATTATTTGATAAAAGAATATCTCCAAGCTCTTGTTCTGGTAAGTCAATTATATCATCACTTACATCTATTTTTAAATTGGGAGTGGGTGCTGTCTCAATATCTTGTGATTCAAGATCTTGTAGTCTTAACTTTAATGTTTCTTTTTCTTGTTTAATTTGTACTTTTTTAACAAAGTCTTCACCTTTAAATTCCATGACCAACCTTTATTTTAAGAAGAGAGTAGAATAGTCTTCTACCCTCGTTGTATTAGTAAGTAGCGCTGTTATAAACTACAAACCCTGAAGCCAAATCTTTTAACTCAGCTTTAATAGTTTTTTGTAAATCTTCATTTGTAATATCATCTAAAATATCACAAATTTTGTTTGTAATTATTTCAAATTCTTTTGTACCCATTCCTCGTGCTGTTAAAGCAGGACTTCCGATTCTAATTCCTGAAGTTACAAAAGGACTTCTTGTCTCACCTGGTACTGTATTTTTATTTACAGTTATTCCAGCATTTTGCAATGCAGCATCTGCATCTTTCCCTGAGAAGTCTTTATCCAGAAAAGATACAAGTACTAGATGATTATCTGTTCCATCACTTACAACTTGGTATCCTCTTTTCATTAAAATCTCAGCTATTAGTGAAGCATTTGCTTTTACTTGTAAAGAGTATTCTTTCCAAGAAGGATCAAGAATTTCTTTAAATGCAACGGCTTTTGCAGCAATTACATGAACCAATGGCCCACCTTGTATTCCTGGGAATATTGCAGAGTTGATTTTTTTAGAAATAGCTTCATCATTTGTCATAATCATTCCACCACGAGGTCCTCGAAGCGTTTTATGCGTTGTTGTTGTTACTACATCTGCATAAGGAAAAGGAGACATATGAAGGTCTGCTGCAACTAGACCTGCAATGTGTGCAATATCTGCAAATAAAATTGCTCCAACCGCGTCAGCTATTTCTCTAAATTTTTTGAAATCAATTTCTCTTGCATATGCACTTGCACCACATACAATAATTTTTGGTTGAGTGATTTTAGCAATATCCATTACTCTATCATAATTGATTCTTCCATCAAGCTCTACTCCATAAGTAAATGAATGATAATTTTTTCCAGAAAAAGAAGGTTTAGAACCATGGGTTAAATGTCCTCCATGAGAAAGATCCATACCAAGAATTTTATCACCTGCTTTAATAAGTCCAGCGTATACTGCACCATTAGCTTGAGAACCTGAGTGGGGTTGAACATTTGCAAATTTACATTTAAAAATTTCACACGCTCTATCAATCGCCAACTGTTCAGCTTTATCAGCAAACTCACATCCACCATAATATCTTTTATAAGGGTAACCTTCTGCATATTTATTGGTAAATACTGATCCCATTGCTTGCATTACTGCGGGACTTGTGAAGTTCTCACTTGCTATCATCTCTAGGTGATTGGTTTGTCGCTCTAATTCATCTTCAATAATATCGAAAATCTCTGTATCTGCTTGCTGTAAATTGTTGTTTGATAGATAACTCATGTTATTTTTCCTCTTCATCGTGTAAATTTATTTCATTTTGTACTGGTTTCATTGCTGGGAAAAGCAATACGTCTCTGATACTGTGTTGATTGGTTAACATCATTACCAGTCTATCAATTCCGATACCTTGTCCAGCTGTTGGAGCCATTCCATAAGATAAAGCGTTCACAAAGTCTTCATCCATTTCATGAGCTTCGTCATCTCCTGAATCTTTTGCATCCATTTGTCCCTCAAATCTGCTTAACTGATCAAGGGGATCATTTAACTCAGAAAAAGCGTTTGCAATCTCTTTTCCAGCCATGAACAACTCAAATCTTTCAGTTAAGTGCGGTTTATCATCACTTCTTCGTGAAAGTGGAGAAATCTCAACTGGGTATTCAGTGATAAAAGTTGGGTTGATTAATTTGTCTTCAACATATTCATCAAACAATTCACCTTGTAGTTGACCTAGATTTAAATTAGGGTTAACTGCTACTTTGTTTTCTATTAAGTAACTTACAATTTTTTCTTTGTCTTCAACAATATGGGCAGGTACTCCACCAATTTCAATTAGAGATTGAATTAATGGAATTTCTATAAATTCATTAAAGTCAATTTTAACATCACCATATGGTAATACTTTTGGTAAGTCTAGATGCTCGAACAAATATTCAAAATATTCTTTTGTGATTTTGATTAAATCTTTGTATGTTTTATAAGCCCAGTAAAATTCGATTGAAGTGAACTCAGGATTGTGTGTTGCATCCATTCCTTCATTTCTAAAGTTTCTGTTGATTTCAAATACAGCTTCAAAACCACCAACAATTAATCTTTTTAAATATAATTCAGGTGCTATTCTTAAAAATCGATCAACTCCCAGTGCATTGTGATGAGTTGTAAATGGTTTGGCATTAGCTCCACCAGCGATTGGATGCATCATAGGTGTTTCAACTTCTAAGAAACCTTTGTCTTCAAAAAATCTTCTAGTAAGTGAGATTACACGTGAGCGTGTATGGAAAGTTTTTCGAACCTCTTTATCCATAATAAGGTCTAAGTATCTTTGTCTATATCTTAACTCTTTGTCTTGAATACCATGAAATTTTTCAGGTAATGGAGAAATAGCTTTTGTAAGGATTTTTAAATCATGAACATGAAGTGATAATTCACCTTTGTTCGTCATAAAAGGATATCCTGCAACTTCAATAATATCACCGACTTCTATTAGCTTTTTAATTTCGTTGTAAAAACCTTCAGCAAGATTGTCTCTTGATACATATATTTGTAACAGTCCACTTTCATCTTCAATTTTAAGAAAACTTGCTTTTCCCATAAGTCTGTAAAACTTGATTCTACCTGCAACAGTATAATCTCTGTTTTCATCTCTTTTGTCTTCTAGAGTCTCAACATCAGAGTTTACATTTAAAAATTTACCAATAGTAGTATTTCTTTTACTATCATTACTATATGGGTTATAACCCAGTTCTCTTAATTTATCAGCTTTTTCAATTCGTTGCTGTATATATTTGTTCTCAAACAATACCATGTTCCTTTATTTTATTTCTTCGTTTGCTTCTTTGATTTCTTTGTCTACAACTTTTTCAAGAAGAACTTCTTGTTTAGTTGTTGTGTCTTTAACATTGTTAATCGTTTCTTCAACTTTTTGTGTTACTTCAGCCGTCATTTCTTCAACTTTTTTAGCCACAGCATCTTTTGTCATATCTGCTGCTGCTTCTTTTGTAGCAGTTACTGCTTCATCTACACTTTGTTCAACTTTACTTGTAGCTTGTGCAATGTCAAGTTTGATTATATATGCCCCAACTTCTACAAGCAGTGGATAAGAATATGTATCAGCAAAGTTAGTTTCTAGTTTGTCTTTAAATACTTTTACTTGAGATAAAGCATAGATAATAATTGAAACAATTAAAAATACTTTTCCTGCACCAAAAATAAATCCAAAAGTTCTATCAATGATTCCTAAACCACTCATAGAAGACATTTTGCTCAAAATCAAACCAACAATATACATAATAACCCAGAATCCAATAAGACCAGCTATAAAACCTACAAGTTTAATTGATGATTCATTTTCCAGAGCTAATAAGGGAGAAATATATTCTCCAATATCTGTTGCAGCTCTTGAAGCCACGAAAATACCACCAACTATACCTATCAAACCAAATACTTCTTTTATAAAACCTCTGAATAATCCTTTTAAACCTAAAAGAACAGTAACTGATACAATTACTATGTCAAAAATCGAAATATCTTGCATTGGAATCCTTTATAAATAATGCGTATGGTATCAAAATTTTGCAAAATCATAGTTTAATTCTTCTAAAAAAATCATTTGTAAATTTTTTAAGTGACTTTGATTGTCATTTGAGTGTAACTTGATCTTAATTTAATGCTATCAATATTTTTTTAACAAAAATTGGATACAATCTCATTAATGATAAAAAGATATGAAACTAAAAAAATTTATGTAGGTGATGTTGCTATTGGTGGAGATGCACCAATTTCTGTGCAATCAATGACCTTTAGCAAAACTTCGGACATAGAAGCTACGGTTGAGCAGATAAAACTCTTGCATTTTGCAGGTGCTGATATTGTTCGTCTTGCCGTTCCTGATAAAGAAGCAGCATTAGCACTTAAAGAGATTAAAAAACAATCTTCTTTACCACTGGTCGCGGACATACATTTTAATCACAAATTGGCTTTAATTGCTGCTGAAGTAGTAGATTGTATTCGTTTAAATCCAGGAAATATTGGAAACAAACAAAGAGTTGCTGAAGTAGTGAAAGCTTGTCAAGAACGCAATATTCCAATTAGAATTGGTGTAAACTGTGGTTCACTCGAACGTGAGTTTGAACAAAAGTATGGACAAACAGCAGTTGGCATGGTGGCAAGTGCTGATTATAATATCAAATTTTTAGAAGACCTAGGATTTACTGATATCAAGGTTTCTTTAAAAGCAAGTGATGTTCAAAGAACTGTAGAAGCTTATAGATTATTACGGACAAAAAATCATTATCCTTTTCACCTTGGAGTTACCGAAGCAGGGACACTGTTTCACTCTACTGTTAAATCATCAATTGCTCTTGGAAGTTTATTGCTTGAGGGTATTGGTGATACTATGAGAATTTCAATTACTGGTGAACTTGAAAAAGAAATCGAAGTGGGTCGTGCTATTTTAAAAGATGCTGGACTTGTAAAAGAAGGCTTAAATATTATTTCTTGTCCAACATGTGGAAGAATTGAAGCAGATTTAGTAAGTGCAGTGGCTGAAGTGGAAGAAAAAACAAAACACATCAAAGCACCTTTAAATGTTTCAGTTATGGGGTGTGTAGTTAATGCCCTAGGTGAAGCAAAAAGTGCAGATGTCGCTATTGCTTATGGAAAAGGTAGTGGTATGATCATCAAAAAAGGTGAAATCATTGAAAAACTTCCTACTGGCAAGTTATTAGATAGATTTTTACAGGAAGTAGAAATTGAAGCAGCAAAACATGAAGAGGGTAATTAATTAAGAATGGATAGTGTATACAGCATAAATATAGAAAGAGCAGTACTTAGTTCAATATTATTTAACCCAGAAGAAATAGAAGATGTTTTAGGAATCTTAAAACACAAAGACTTCTATCTTCCTGCACATCAAAAAATATTTGAAGTAATGGAAAGTTTACATACGAATGATTTACCTATAGATGAAGAGTTTATTCGAAAAAGAGTACTTGCTAAAGATGTGGATGATTCAATACTGATTGAAATTTTATCTGCCAATCCTATTACTAATACTATGGCTTATGTCTCTGAAATCAAAGATGGATCAGTGAAACGTGAACTGGCAACTTTAGCAACTACGATTAAAAAAGTGGCTATTGAAGATGATATCCCTGCACCTGAAGCTGTGGATACTGTACAAAATGCCTTATATAAAATCACAACGGACTCCTCTTCTAGTGAACTAAAAGATATGGAAACCATTAGTACTGAAACCTTAGATTATATCAAACGTATGAAAGAGATGGGAAACCAACATCTTATTGGTGAAACCACTGGATTCTTTGAACTGGATAAAAAAACAACAGGTTTTAATGCTGGGGATTTGGTCATAATTGGGGCTCGACCTGCTATGGGAAAATGTTTAGGACGTGGCACTAAAGTTGTCATGTATGATGGCAGTTTGAAAAATGTTGAAGATATAAAAGTTGGTGAACAACTTATGGGTGATGATTCGACTGCTCGAAATGTATTGTCAACAACAACGGGTAAAGAACAAATGTATTGGGTTCGACAAAATAAAGCAATTGATTATAGAGTAAATGAATCTCATATTTTATCTTTAAAAAGAAGTAGAAGTGAAGGACCACATAAAAATGGCGATATTTTAAATATAAATGTAAAAGAATATTTAGAAAAGTCAGATAAATTTAAAAGTAATTATAAAGGCTATAAGGTTGCTGTTGATTTTAAGGAAAAAGATTTAACAATCAACCCATATTTTTTGGGTCTTTGGTTGGGAGATGGTGCAAAACAAAAAGTGTCCATCTATACACAAGATGAAGAAGTGATACAGTTTTTAAATGAGTATGCTAAGAAGTTGGGATTGGAAGTTAGAGAATATATAGCTCAAGACAAATGTCCTGAATATTCAATTACGAATAAAAAACAAATAGATGGGAAAACTGCATTTTCATTACAAAAACTACTAAGAGATGAAAACCTACTGGACAATAAACATATTCCTACAACTTATTTAATAAACAGCGAAGAAAACAGACTCAATTTGTTAGCTGGCTTACTTGATAGTGATGGATATTATACCAAAGAATTTAATGGTTATGAAATTACTCAAAAAGACAAAAACTTAGCAAAACAAATAAAATATTTGTGTGATACATTAGGATTTAAAACATCATTTATTAAGAAAAAAGCGCAAATAAAAAAGATTAACTATGAATCTGATGTTTACAGAGTAAGAATTTTTGGAGATATTAATAAAATAC
>ERZ724565.30-NODE-30-length-9253-cov-2.353715_pt1 | contig 9253 bp, 12 predicted proteins | sample MGYA00375859_ERZ724565 | MGnify/ENA primary metagenome ERZ724565 (study PRJEB28725, sample SAMN03264851) | marine sediment metagenome | biome: marine pelagic biome; feature: marine oligotrophic desert; material: marine snow | place: Pacific Ocean:North Pacific...
AAGTTTGGTATATGGGACAGGAAGTATGATTTAATAAAATATTTTTATTTATCAATTTTTTTTAATTACAAAGGTATAATTTGTTCTTTCACTTTCATCCATATGAACCTTTTTTACAACGTAATACTAAAAGAATTATTGTAGGAACTCTTCCTCCTCCAAGATTTTGTTTAAAAGAATTTAAACCAAAAGACGTTAATTTTTGTTATGGTTCTTGTGATGGATTATTGTGGCCCGTATTGGAAAATATATATAATCAAACTTGGGTTTATGATAATGGGGAGCAAGCTATTAAACAAAGAAAAGACTTTTTAGTCAAACATAAAATAGGATTTTGTGATATTGTTGATTCCTGCAAGAGAGAAAAAATAGATGCCAGTGATTTGGGCATGAGTGAAGTAAAGCTTCGTGATATTTTGGGATACATACATGAATACCCAAGTATCAAGACTATCATTTTTACAGGAGGAAATAGCAAAAATGGTCCAGAGTATTTTTTAAGAAAAATACTCAAAGAAAAAGAAATAAAATATACTGTAATATCAAATGAAATTCCAAGAGTCCATGAATTTAAGCTCAAAGAAAGAATAATAAAAACTATAAGCCTAACCTCTCCTTCAAATGCAGCCAATCGCTCTATTGGTGCGAATCCACACTACAAAAAAAGCAAGGCAATAAATCCAAAATATTCAACCTTTGATTTTAGAGTAGAACAGTATGAAAAGGTGTTTTTACACTATTAAGAAATTTCTTTTATTTCATATATAATCGTTACAAATACAGATAATATACCAATTAGTGTTCCCGTCAATTGCGTTATAACTCATAATCCTCCATCAATTAATACTAGAGTCAAAATCCATATAAAACATAGAGAGGGGAAATACATAATGAGTACTATAATAAATTGAATACCACTTGGTTCATACCAAGGCAATTTTCAGATAATAATGATGAATATATTAGAGTTGTAGTTCAATAAACCAATATAAATGAAACATTTAAAATTAGTAATAAGATAATTTTAGTTTTTCTAGACATTGAATTTTCCCTCTACTTAAATAAAGTTAACATATTACTAAAAAAGGCTTAAAAGTAGGCTATTTTGTTATTCGTTCATTGATTTAAAGAACGAATCATTATTATCTGTTTTCTTCATTTTAGAATATAAGAATTTCAAGGCTTCGACTTCATCCATTTGTGAAATAGCATTTCTTAAAATCCATGTTTTTTGCATAACATCTTCTGTTAATAATAATTCTTCTTTTCTTGTACCTGATTTGATAATATTAAGTGCTGGGTAGATTCTTCTATCTGCAGCATTTCTACTTAATACAACTTCAGAGTTTCCAGTTCCTTTAAACTCTTCAAAAATAACTTCATCCATTTTTGAACCAGTTTCAATTAATGCAGTAGAAATAATCGTTAAACTTCCACCCTCTTCAATATTTCTTGCAGCTCCAAAGAATCTTTTTGGTTTATGTAAGGCATTGGCATCAACCCCACCAGATAACACTTTACCACTGCTTGGAGTTACTGTATTATAAGCTCGTGCCAGTCTGGTAATAGAGTCAAGTAAAATAACAACATCTTTACCCATTTCTACCATTCTTTTTGCTTTTTCAATAACAATTTCTGCAACTCGAACATGATTGTGTGCTGGAAGGTCAAAAGTTGAGCTGTAGACTTCACCTTTAACACTTCTTTGCATATCTGTTACTTCTTCTGGTCTCTCATCAACAAGTAATACCATTAATAATGCTTCAGGATGATTTTTAGTAAGACCGTGAGCCAGTTCTTTTAAAAGTTCCGTTTTACCAGTTCTTGGAGGTGCCACGATTAAACCTCTTTGCCCTTTACCCATAGGTGCAAATAGGTCTAACATTCTTCCTGTCATTCTTTGTGAATCATATTCAAATGTAAATCTATCATTAGAATACAATGGAGTTAAGTTATCAAATAAAGGTCTGTTTTTTGACTCATTAATTGGTAAATAATTTATGGCTTCTATTTTTAAGAGTGCACAAAATTTTTCACTCTCTTTATTAGGAGGTCTAACTTGCCCAGTTACAATATCACCTGTTCTTAATGCAAACTTTCTAATTTGTGTTGCACTTACATATGAATCATTAGATGTATCTGCAAAGTTTCCGTCCATTGCTCTTAAAAAACCAAATCCACCATCTTTTATTTCAAGAATTCCTGTAAACAGCACAAATCCACCTTGGTTGGTTTGAGTTTGTAAAATTGAGAACATTAATTCTTGACGTTTTAACTCTTGAGGATTTTCAACACCCAATTCTTTTGCCATTTTAAGAAGATCTTCCATTGGAAACTCTCTAAGCTTTTCAATAGTATGCCCTTCAACAGGTATATGAGTTCTAGATTTTGGTCGATTGTTTGAGTGATTGGGTTTGTTTGCAGATTTAGCTCTAGGCTTGGGTATAGCTTTTGCTTGGGTTGTATCATCCATGGAGTAATGGCCTTTTTTGGGTTTGATTTAATATAAAAGTATTGTGTTGAGATTGTTTAATGAGTATTCTTTGTAATTAATTTTATGAAATTGTAGTCTTTATTTAATAATTTGTCAAGAAATAGTGTTTTTTATCTCTATTTACTGATTTTTCAGCTAAAACAGAAACTTTAGTTAGGTAAAAATAATTAACCACTAAATACAAATCAGTTTTCATAGCAATTTTAACTTTGATAGTTAACATACAGAGCCCATTAAAGCTCAATTTACTGTACTTTAAATACATTTTTACAGTTTTTATGATATTATAAAAATATTTTTTAAGGAGTTTACTATGGCAGTAAAAATTACAGATACCTGTATTAGCTGTGATGCTTGTTTAGATGAGTGTCCAACAGAATCAATAGTTGATAATGACGAAAATCCTACGGGTGAAGATATTTATTATGTAAATGCAGATACATGTACAGAATGTATTGGTGACAATGATGAACCAGCATGTGCAGAAGCATGTCCAACCGAAGGTTGTATCGTATGGGATGATAGAAGTAATTCTACAAATCCAGTAAGAGCTGATAAAACTTTCGAAGACCCTTGTGTAGAAGACTAATTTTAACTTTAGAACTCAAGGTATTTTTTATAAAAAGGCAGGTAGTTTTAACTACTTGCCTTTTTTTTATTTTTTAGATATAATCCGCGACTTGAAATAAAAAAACAAAATAGAGGATAACCATAATGGAACAAACATTATCAATCATCAAACCAGATGCAGTTGCAAAAAACGTAGTTGGTAAGATTTTAGACAGATTCGAAATTGCAGGATTAAGAATTGCTGCAACTAGAAAAATGCAATTAAGCCAAGCTGATGCTGAAGCTTTTTATGCAGTTCATGCACAAAGACCTTTCTTTGGTGACTTAGTTAAGTTTATGATTTCTGGACCAGTTGTTGTAACTGTTTTAGAAGGTAACAATGCTATGCAAACAAACAGAGACTTAATGGGTGCAACTAACCCTAAAGAAGCTGAAGCTGGAACAATTAGAGCTGATTTTGCTGAATCAATTGATGCAAACGCAGTACATGGTTCTGATTCAGTTGAAAATGCAAAAAATGAAATTGCTTTCTTTTTTGCAGAAAAAGAAGTTTGTTAATAAGCTAATTTCATGAAAATTGAATTTAGAAAAGTACCTTTTAATGAAAAAGACTTTAAAGTTTCACTGGATTCAGTAGAATTTGAAGGTACTTTTTGTAAGATATCGTCACGTTTAGTCAAAATTGACGCAACTTTAAGTGGAAACGCGCACATCACGTGTGACAGATGCTCAAAAGAAGATGATATCACCTTATCTGAGAAAATAGATTTCTTAATAAGTGATGGGGTGCATAATAGTCAAACTGATGAATTAGTAATGGAAATAGAAGATGGTTTTATTGATTTTGATGAAATCATTCAGAGCGAATTATCCTCTATTCAAAGCGATTATCATATTTGTAAAGAATGTGAACAAAACAATAAAACAATAGAACAAGAATTCTAAGGAGAAAATCATGGCAGTACCAAAACGACGAGTAAGTCATAGTAGAGCAGCAAAAAGAAGAACACACTACAAAATCACATTAAAAAGACCTGTAAAAGATACAGATGGGACATGGAAAATGCCTCACACAGTTAACCCAAATACTGGTGAATATAAAAACTAATGATTAAAATTGCAATTGATGCAATGGGTGGGGACTTTGGTCCTACACCTATCATTGATGGTCTACTAAGCGCACTTAGAAAAGATCGAAACTTTACTGCAATCGCAATTGGTGATAAGAATCAACTCGATTCCTTAATCCCACCTAACTTTAAATCAAGAATTGAAATCCTTGATACTCATGACGTCATATCAATGCACGACAGTGCAACCGATGCACTCAAAAGAAAAAATAGCACAATTTATAAAGCCGTAGAACTTGTAAAAAATGGTGATGCACAAGCAGTAGTTTCAGCTGGTCACAGTGGAGCTTCAATGTCATTAGCAACTTTACGTATTGGAAGAATCAAAGGTGTTACAAGACCTGCGATTGCAACAATTATGCCAACAAGTGAAAACCAAAATACTTTGGTATTAGACGTTGGTGCAAATGTTGATTGTGATGCAAAAAATCTTTTTGAATTTGCAATTATGGGTCAAGTTTATGCAGAAGATGTTTTAAAAATCGATGAGCCATTAACTGGACTATTAAGTAACGGTGAAGAAGAAAGTAAAGGTAATGAAATGAGTAAAGAAGCTCATGAATTACTCATGAAACTTCCAAACTTTTCTGGTAATGTTGAAGGTAATGATATCTTTAATGGTTCTGTAGATGTTGTAGTTTGTGATGGTTTTGTTGGAAATATAGTTCTCAAAACTGCAGAAGGCGTTGCAGATACAATTGGGAAAATTATTAAAAAAAATCTCAAAAGATCTTTAATATCAATTGCTGGTGCAGTATTAATGAGAAAAGTATTTAAAAAGCTAAAAATTAAAGTTGACTATGCTGAATATGGAGGAGCTCCATTATTAGGTGTAAAAGCACCTGTCATTATTGCTCACGGAAAAAGTAATGCAAAAGCAATACAAAATGCCATTTTTCAAGCTATTAGTGCAGCTAATTCTAATTTAAACGAAGATATAGAAAAAAGATTAGAAGAATATAAATAATATAAGGATTTTTTGATGACTTATGCAGCTTTTAGAGCAATTGGAGCCTATATTCCTCCAAAAATAATGACCAATGCAGATTTTGAAAAAATTATAGATACTACTGACGAATGGATTACAAAAAGAACAGGTATTAAAGAACGAAGAATTGCTGAAGATAATGAAGCAGCAAGTGATTTAGGTGCAAAAGCAGCTGAACAAGCAATACAAAGATCAGGATTAGCAAAAGAAGATATTGATATGGTTATTTGTGCAACTGTAACTCCTGATTATTTATGTATGCCTTCAACAGCTTGTCTTATTTCATCTAAACTTAGTCTTCCCCCTGTAATGGCATATGATATTAGTGCAGCTTGTACTGGATTTGTATATGCAGTATCAATAGCAAAAGCTTTTATCGAATCTGGAATGAAAAAAAATGTACTAATTATTGGTGCAGAAAAATATACTTCTATTTTAAACTATGAAGATAGGGGAACTTGTTTTATTTTTGGAGATGGAGCTGGTGCAGCGATAATCAGTGCTACTGATAATATTTCTGAGGCAATTGTAGATGTCAACTGTTCAAGTGATGGTAACTATGATGACCTAATTAAAACTCCAGGCGGGGGAAGTAAAAATCCTTGTTCACAAGAAGTTTTAGACAACAAACTTGCATGTATTCAAATGAAAGGAAATGAAACTTTCAAACTTGCAGTTAAAACCTTAACATCAGATGTTAAAGTTATGTTAGAAAAACACAATTTAACCAATGAAGATATTAAACATTTTATACCACATCAAGCGAATCTTAGAATTATAAAGGCAGTGGGAACTGCTTTAAAATTAACAGATGAGCAAACAGTAATTACTGTTGATAAATATGGAAATACATCTGCTGCTTCTATTCCTATGGCTATGAATTACGCTTATGAACAAGGAAAAATCAAAAAAGGGGATACTGTCCTTTTTGATGCTTTTGGTGCAGGATTAACATGGGGAAGTGCACTTTTCCCATTCTCACCTAAAGACTAATAGTACTACTACTCTATTTTTAAAAGGTTGAAGAAAACTTCAACCTTTTTTTATACCCAATTCTATCACATCTTTAACATTTATTTGTCTTAAATTAAATTGCTTTTATGGTAGTATTTTGGTTTTAGCAGACAATCTTACCCTTGCAGATACCTTAGAACCAATCCTTACAGAAGATTCTTATATGGAGAAGAAGGAATAAAAAAGTGCCAGCTCTTATTAATCACAATGACCTTACTTTTGAGCTCTTTACCAAGGTACTTAAAAGATGTAATAATATTATTAATTTAAGTAAAAGAAAAATAATATATTTGAATTTTATTGGACAACTGCAACAATATTATCTCAAGATTGAGAAAAAAGCTGGGTTCATCCATTGATTTAAAAATAATCAAAGTTTATGTTAGAAAATACTATAAAAATCATGTCTTTTATAGTATTGAAAATGAAAAAGCTGAAATCATTGCTGGTTTTATGAGACTCTAGTACTAAGATTAAAATAGCTACCAGTTTAATTAATAGAAAATCTATTCTATGTGAAATTCTTGTTATGCCTATTATTATTTCTATAGTCATTATTCTTACGGCTATTGTTGTATCTAGTTTTTTTTTGGGGGGGGCTAAGAAATACACTCTCCCTCCTATATATTAGTTGAAGAAAAAACTAAGACAAAGAGATGTACACGATTTAAAAGAAATTCAAGCATATGTCCCAACTGAAGTACAACTTTAATTAACAGTATTAATAATTTGCTCATTAGAGTAAAAAGAAATATTTCTCATATTGAAATTTTTAATGAAAATGTCTCCCATCAACTAAGAGAGCCACTTGCATAGTTAAAAGTATTTGTCATATCAATGATAAAAAATCAATGTGAATTATTACAAAAAAATGGAACTCATTGATAATGTAGCACATATAATTAATCAATTTCTTTTTTAAATTATAGTTGATTGTAAAATGTATAAAATTATTTCTACGAAGTGATTGATATAAAGTTATTCTCTTTACTGACACATATAATTTGTGCATTAAGAGGATCGTTGATCTTTGATAAATTAGAAATTGGTATTTTTAAATAATATGCCATTGCGACCTTTATTGATAAACCATGAGATACCACTAAAATATTTGAACCAGAATATTGATTAAACATATTCTGTAAAACTGAAACTACTCTATTTTGGAGTCTCTCATAAGTTTCTGCATTTTCCAAATTAAACAACTCAGGTTTGTTCCAAAAATTATAGAACTGAACAGGATTAAGTTTTTCTACTTCTTTATGTGTTTTACCCTCCCATGCCCCTAGAGTAATCTCTCTTAAATCATTTAACACAATAGTTTTTATTGCTTTGTTATTTAAGAGAATCTTAATACTATCAATTGCACGTTTAGAAGGGCTTACAAAGGCATGGTTTATTTTAATATTAGATAAGGTTACTCTTGCTTTTTCTACTTGGCTCATTCCCAATAGAGTTAAATCTGAGTTTTTACTTCCTTGCCATCTTTTTTCAATATTCCAAGTGCTTTCACCATGTCGTACTAAAAAAATATTGGTTCTTTCTTCACACATTTTTCACCTTATCTAATTGTCAGTAATTTCTATTTTAACAAAAAACATATGAATATTGATAAATAAACTTTATAATTAAAACTTGTTTCAATTATAAAGTAGAAACATCGTTTCCATTTTATGTAAACATATAACTTTCTCATCGTGAGAATTATTAATAGAAGGCAGTTTTAATGATTGTGTTGCTGAAAAGTGAGACAAGTCAACTTTAATAAAATTCAAGGGGTAACCTGTAAGATATTAGAACCTTAATATTTATCAAAAATAGTATTCAAAGCTTTCAGCACTCTTCTTCAAGATTCCAAGTACTATTCCCGTGACGGACAAAAAAGATATTGGTTTGTTTGTTATTGATTATGCACCCTAAAAGATTTATATTCACGCATGAGACTGTTCAAATTTTTGTGACAATACTTGATAGTTAAATAAAATTATATCATAGATTCTAAAAAATAACTGTCATTATGTACAACATTATTAAAGGATGAAATCATTTTAAATTTTATCAATAATCAATATTTATAGATTGTTTTCCTATAATACAAAAAATTTTACAATAAACGATAATGTATTATACGAAGGATAAAAATGATTAATAAATCTTTTTTAATTTTTTTTCTTTTAGCAAGTTTTTTGTTTGCTGAAGATTTAGAGCTAAAAAAACTATTTGATAAAAGAGCTCTTACTGGTATAGTAGTCATTAGTTCATTAGATGATAAAACAGTATTTATCTCTGATGATAAAAGAGCTAAACAGCAGTTAACTCCTGCATCAACTTTTAAGATTGCAAATACTTTAATTGCCCTTGAAGAAAAAGCTGTTCAAGATGAATTAGAGATTATCAAATGGGATGGAAAGGATAAAGGTTGGAAGCCTTGGAATCAAGACCATTCTATCAAAAGTGGATTTCCTGTTTCTTGTGTATGGTGTTATCAAGAACTTGCAAAAAGAATAGGAGTCAAGAACTATCAGAAACATCTAAAACAATTAAACTATGGGAATATTCAAACAAGTGGAAACCTAACACGGTTTTGGTTAGATGGAGATTTAAAAATTTCTGCCTTAGAGCAAATTGAGTTTTTACAAAGGCTTTATAAAAATGATTTACCATATGAACAAAGAAATCTTGATAAAACAAAAGATGTAATGATTGTTGAATCAAATGATAATTATACTATTAGAGTAAAAACTGGTTGGGCACTGAAGATTGGCTGGTATGTGGGATATATTGAACTAAAAGATAAGACTTGGTTCTTTGCAATGAATATCAATATGACAGAATTAAGCCAAGCTAAATATAGAAAAGAAATTACTATGGAAGCTTTAAAGATAAAAGGTATTATTTAAACATAGAGTAATTAATAAGACCCTAAACAAAAATTTATGGTCTTAAAAATATTATAAATCTAACTTTTCATTAATCCTACCCTCAAAGAATATTGGAGCTGTCTCTTAAAAACATCAGACGCTGCCGACGAGCGACCCACGGACAGCCAAGAGTGGT
>ERZ724565.31-NODE-31-length-9069-cov-2.621226_pt1 | contig 9069 bp, 9 predicted proteins | sample MGYA00375859_ERZ724565 | MGnify/ENA primary metagenome ERZ724565 (study PRJEB28725, sample SAMN03264851) | marine sediment metagenome | biome: marine pelagic biome; feature: marine oligotrophic desert; material: marine snow | place: Pacific Ocean:North Pacific...
TTTGTTTTTGCGTGTCCGTCCCTCCCCGTGTTTCTATCTTTGTAGACTCTTCGTTAGCTTAAGATGTGTTTAAGGGACAGCACCTGTAATAATATCAATTTGTTTTGATTTTTCTTTTAGGATGTTCAATAAGTTTTCATTTTTATTTAATATGGTTGGAAATGCAGTCTCTGGTAAGATAATTAAATCATAGTTTTTTTCAATGGCTTTGTTAATCAAATTAATATTTTCAGATATTAATTTATATTTATATTTTTTTTCCCATTTGATGTGTTGATTAACGTTAAGTTGAGGCATAGATATTTTTAATTCAGGAGTCAATACTTTTTCTGTTGGTAATAAATAAAAAGACAAAACAAGGGGAACCCAGAATAAATATTTAAACTTATTTAACAAAATTATTGAGATTAAAATCAAAGCAAAATCAAGTTTAGTAATACCAAAATAGGAATCTACAAAAAGTAATTCAGGTTTAACCCAATTAAAACCAAAAGGTGCTAAAAAAGTAAAGCCAAAAAACAATACTGCTCTTATATAAATAGAATCCTCAATGATACCAATAAAATAGAAAATGATTGAATATACTAATCCTACACCTAAAATTACTAGAGGCACAAGATAATTTAAATCATAATATTTAAAGCTTAAAGCCAACCACCAACACCAAAATATCCCAATAAAAAAACCAGCATAAAATAGCGATTTTTTGGGAATAGTTAGGATAAGATAAATAGCAGCAAGACCTAATACTGAGTTGATTATTTTGTTTTCGATATTAAAATAAGATAAATAAATAAAGGATGAGAATAAAATAGCGGCACACAAGCCTTTTATTATCATATTTTTGTTAAAATTATCGCGTTTTACTAAAAACATAAAAATGTATAATTACAAAGGATTTTAGATGAATATGGAACTTGTTCAGTCATTACTACCTCTAGTTGCGTTATTTGGGATATTTTATTTCCTAATTATTAGACCACAACAAAAACAAGCTAAACAGCACAAGCAAATGATTGCGGATCTTAAAAAAGGCGACAAGATTGTAACAAATGGCGGCTTAATTGTTGAAATTATTAAAATTGATGAAGCACATTTAGTAGTAAGAAATCATGATAATACTGAAATGAAACTTATTAAAGATTTCGTTTCTAGACTATTAGCTGAATAAAAACTCTACAAACTAAAAGTTTAAAAAACGAGTAAATCTTTACTCGTTTGTTCTATCAAAATTCTATTTAAGGAAAAAGATTGAAAATCTTAAATTATAGACTTGTTATATTTATCCTCAGTATAATATTTGGTGTAGTTTTTGCTATGCCTTCATTTTTACAAAGTGAAAGTGGGAAAAAAGTTTCACTGGGTCTTGATTTACAAGGTGGATTACATATGCTTTTAGGTGTTCAAACCGATGAAGCTGTTACTTCAAAAATAAAAACCATAGCAACTTCAATCAAATATTTTGCAGAAGATGAAGAAATATTAATAGAAGACTTAACTTTCAAAGATAATATTATAAGTTTTATCGTACTTGATTCAGATGAAATTACAAAAGTTGATACAATGTTGGCTGAAATTCAAGGACTTGATATTCAGAAAACTGATGACTTAAGTTATATGATTTCACTTCAACCTGCGCAAATAGTTTTAACAAAAGACTTGGCAGTTTCTCAAGCAGTTGAAACTATTAGAAATAGACTGGATCAATTTGGTCTGGCTGAACCAACTGTTATAAGACAAGGAGGAGAAGACATTGTTGTAGAACTTCCTGGAATTAAAACAGCAGCTGATGAAAAAGCTGCACGTGAACTAATCTCTAAACCAGCTCATCTAGAGTTGATGGAAGTTGATGAAGATAGAGCTGATCAAGTATATACTTTAACTGCAGCTAAAGCTGCCGAGTACGGTGATATCATTTTAGAAAGCAGTGATGGCAGTGGTACTAAATATATTGTGAAAGAAATTCCAATTTTAGATGGTAGCCAAGTAACTGATGCTCAAGTAGCCTTTGATCAAGCTAATCAGCCAATTATTAGTTTTGTTTTAAACAACAGTGGTGCCAAAATATTTGGTGACTTTACTGGTCGAAGTGTTGGTAAAAGATTGGCAATTGTTCTGGATGGTAAAGTTTACTCAGCACCAAATATCAATGAACGAATTGGTGGAGGACGTGGGCAAATTTCTGGTGGATTTACGGTGGTTGAAGCTGGAAATGTTGCTATTGCTCTTCGTTCAGGAGCGTTACCTGCTTCAGTTAAGATGTTAGAAAAAAGATCAGTAGGACCAAGCTTGGGTGCTGATTCAATAAAAGCTTCAATGATAGCACTTATCTTAGGATTTATTCTTGTTATCGTTTTTATGGTTTTATATTATGGGCTGGCTGGTATTATTGCAAATATTGCTTTAGTAACAAATATCTTTATCTTGATTGCTGTTATGGCTATGTTTGGGGCAACTTTGACCCTTCCTGGAATGGCAGGAATTGTATTAACTGTTGGGATGGCAGTTGATGCCAATGTAATTATTAATGAAAGAGTAAGAGAACTTTTACGGCAAGGGCTGAGTATTCCTAAAGCTATAGAAGATGGATACTCAAATGCAATGAGAGCAATTCTTGATGCCAACATCACAACACTTTTAGTGGCAGTTATTTTATATGCTTATGGAACAGGACCAATCAAAGGGTTTGCTGTGACAATTTCTATTGGTATTTTAGCATCAATGTTAACCGCAATTTTAGGAACTCATGGTATTTATGAAACCTTGCTTCCTAGAATTAATAAAAGTAAAAATCTTAGACTATGGTTTGGTATAAAATAATGGAAATTTTTAAAACAAATACAATATATAATTTTATGGCAAAAAGATTGCCATTTATGATGCTTTCAGGAATAATTCTTATTTCGTCATTGGGTTTATTAATGACAAAGGGTTTAAACTTTGGTATTGATTTTGCAGGTGGAACTATTGTTCAAGTTAAATATGAACAAAAAGCGCCTATTGACAAAATCAGATCAATTCTAAATGCAAGCGAAGAATTTAGTAAGGCATCTATTACAGAATTTGGTAGTCCTGAAGAAATTATTATTAGAATTACAGGTTCTTCCTCAGATTTAAATTCAGATTTGGGAGATACTATTAGTGCTCTTCTTATTCAAACTGGGAAATATGAAGTTAGACGTGTAGACATTGTTGGTCCAAAAGTTGGTGGTGAATTAAGAGAAAAAGGTTTAATGGCATTAGGTCTTTCACTGCTTGTAATTTTAATTTATGTTAGTTTTAGATTTGAATGGCGATTTGCTGTAGCTTCTATTTTTGCTTTAGTGCATGATGTTGTCATTGCTCTTGGAATGATATCTTTATTTGAAGTTGATGTTAACTTAGATATTTTAGCAGCCATATTAACTATTCTTGGGTATTCACTAAATGATACAATCATTGTATTTGACAGAATTAGAGAGGGTGTTCAAAAGTCTCACAAAACTGTCCTTGAAGATGTTGTAAATGAGTCTGTATCAAGAACATTATCCCGAACAACGTTAACTTCATTAACGACATTTTTTGTGGTTGTAACTCTTTTTATATTTGGTGGTGAGATTATTCATGGGTTTGCCTTTACAATGCTTGTTGGTGTTGCAGTAGGAACTTATTCATCTATTTTTATCGCGGCATCATTTTTGGTACAACTGAAATTCTCAGTTGCTAACTTTCGAGTTAAAGAAGCAGAGAAATTGAAAAGACAGAAAGAAAAAGATAAGTTAAGAGCAATGTATGAGCAGGGAACAGTTTAGAGAAAACTGTTCTTTGCATCATCTTTTGAATAACTCCACGTTGAAGGCGTAAACTTACTCATTCACTTAGCAATGTAAGTTCCTTCACAAATTTCCACCTTCTCCTTGATTTATTACAAAATCTAATATAGATAACAGATTCTGTAAGTAACATCGAACGTTAAATATGATAGTTGAAGTACTATTATGAAATCTATACCTTTTTTTCGATATTTTCACATTCAATTTTACCTTTTAGCGTATTGTAAGTTTGAATTCTCTAAATATTCGCTTCTATCTTAGATTTTTTTTTCTAAAGTTTTATTGATTTGAGTTAGTTCTTGTGTTAGATTATTTAACTCAGCAATCTGGATGATAGTTCCTACAATTATCTAAAGTTTATATTGAACGAATGATACTGATACGAAGAATGAAAGTTATAGATTTAAAAAAATAAAATTAATCGAGAAGATTTTTCCCCTCATATTTCGTGATTTACTCAAATTACTTCTTTTTACAATATAAAAAGCGTTTTTTCGCTATTATGTCTGCTTAAAATAAAAGATTTCAAAAGGATAATCATGGATTGGGGTAAGGTAACTTATATTTTCTTTTCACTCATGTCACTAACTACAACTGCAGGGTTTATTTATGAACCAAATGCGATTGCATTGTTTTTAGCAGCGGGTGTAAATATTATATCTACGATTTTAAAAATTGGTGTAAAAAATTTATTAGCAGCAGAGCTACTTGCAAGTTCATTGGTTGCAGATTTACATCTTATTCCCGCATTTATGGTATTAACTTTTGTAGATAATGAAAGAATGGCAATAGCACTTGCTATTGGAGCAATCGTAGCAAATGTATTTTCGATTGCATTGGCTCTAATTGAGAGTGCAAAAAGTGAAGATAAGGAAGAGTTTTAATGGAATACAACCCTCAAAGTATTGAGACAAAATGGCAACAGTATTGGGACACAAATGACTGTTTTGAGCCAGAAGATAATACAAAAAAAGAAAAAAAATTTATATTAAGTATGTTCCCTTATCCTAGTGGAAGAATTCATATGGGACATGTGAGAAACTATTGTCTAGGTGATGCTTTTGCTCGACATTTTAGAAAAGAAAATTATAATGTTTTACATCCAATAGGATGGGATAGTTTTGGAATGCCAGCTGAAAATGCAGCCATTAAAAATAAACTACATCCAAAAAAATGGACTTATGAAAATATTGATTATATGAGAAAAGAATTAACAGGCTTGGGATTGTCATTTTCTAAAACAAGAGAATTTGCAACCAGTGACGAATTGTACACAAAGTGGGAACAAGAATTTATCATTAAAATGTATGAAAATGATTTATTATATAGAAAATCAACTACAGTAAACTGGTGTGAAACTTGTCATACAGTTTTAGCCAATGAACAAGTTGAAGATGGATGTTGTTGGAGATGTGATAACGAAGTAGATCAAAAAGATATGCCCGGTTATTACGTGTCAATTACTAAGTATGCACAAGAATTACTAGATGATTTAGATGATTTAAAAGAAGATTGGCCTTCTCAAGTTCTTACAATGCAAGAAAACTGGATAGGAAGAAGTGAGGGATTAGAATTTGAATTTGAATTGACAACTGATTCTCGATATAAACTTGATAAAGTATTTAGAGGGTTTCATGTATTTACAACAAGACCAGATACAATTTATGGAGTAAGTTACGCAGCGCTTGCGCCTGAACATCCAATTGTACAGTATTTAGTTGATCACCTTATTTTACCAGAGAACAAAATTAATAAAATAAAAGCGATGCAAAGAATTAGTGAAAGAGATCGTGCAACACAAGACAAAGAAGGCTTATCTCTTGAAATAGATGTTATTCATCCCTTAACTGGTGAAAAAGTTGTCGTTTGGGTTGCTAATTTTGTATTGGCATCTTATGGTGGAGGAGCTGTTATGGCTGTTCCAGCTCATGACCAAAGAGATTTTGAATTCGCACGTGAATATGATTTACCCATTAAACAAGTAATTGTTAAAGATGAAGTGATTGAAAATATGACTGAAGCTTATACTGAACCTGGAATTTTAATTGATAGTGGTACTTTTTCAGGCCTGAAAAACTCGCAAGCAAAAAAAGCAGTTGTTTATCATTTTACTCAAAATTCAATTGGAAAAAAACAAATCAATTTTAAATTAAGAGATTGGGGAGTTTCACGACAAAGATATTGGGGGGCTCCCATTCCTTTTGTTCATTGTAGTGATTGTGGTTTGGTAGCTGAAAAAACTGAAAACCTACCAATTACATTACCTGAAGATGTTGAAATTACAGGTGAAGGTAATCCTTTAGATACACACCCGACATGGAAACATTGTGCTTGTCCCAAATGTGGAAAAGATGCTTTGAGAGAAACTGATACACTTGATACCTTCGTACAATCAAGCTGGTATTTTTTAAGATATGCAACCAAACCAGAAAAATGGGAAGAAATGGGTGTCTCTAAAGAAGACAGTGATTACTGGATGGATGTTGACCAATATATTGGTGGAATTGAACATGCTATTTTACATCTTCTTTATTCGAGATTTTTTACGAAAGCACTAAATTCTTTAGGATATACAGAATCTAAAGAGCCTTTTAAAAGATTATTAACTCAGGGGATGGTCCTAAAAGACGGTGCTAAAATGAGTAAATCAAAAGGCAATGTGGTTGATCCTGATAAAATAGTACAAAAATATGGTGCGGACACAGCAAGATTGTTCATGATGTTTGCAGCTCCCCCTACTAAAGAGTTAGAATGGAATGACAGTGCTGTTGAAGGTGCTTTTAAATTTTTAAGACGATTTTCAAATAAAGCTGAAGAAGTACAAGGCGCGGGAATTGAAGATATCAACTCTATTATACACACTGAATTGTCTAAAGATGAGAAAGAAGCTAGAAAAAAAGTATATGAAGCTCTGAAAAAAGCGAATGATGTATTTAATAAAACTTATGCATTTAATACATTAATCGCTGCATCCATGGAAGCAATTAATGCCTTAAGTGCTCAAAAAAACAAAGCTATTTGGGCTGAAGGGTATTATATTTTAAGTAATATTTTAGAACCTATTGCTCCTCATTTATGTTGGGAATTAAGTGAATCTTTATTTGATAAGTCCAATTTCGAAAAACCATTAGAAGTTAATGAAGAAGTTTTTGTTTTAGATTCAACTTCTTTGGCTGTTACCATTAATGGTAAAAAAAGATGTGAAATTGAAGTTGCACCTGATGCTTCTAACGAAGAAATTTTGCTTGCTGCAAAAGAAATTTCTGCTAAATGGATCGAAGGTAAAAATATTATCAAAGAAATAGTTGTTCCAAATAAACTTGTAAATTTAGTAATCAAAGGTTAATTTAAATGAAAAGTATTGCAAAAGCTAGAAAAGTATTTTTAATGCTTTTCGCATTTCATCTTAGTCTTGTGGTTATTTTGACAGGTTGTGGATATAAACCTTCGTCATTTTATGCCAAGAAAAAAATACAAGGAAGTGTTTATGTACATGTGGTCATTAATCTTGAAGAACCAAAAAACTCAGTACTAGTAAAAGATGCTTTAAATGAAATTGTCGTTGGACAGTTTAACACTAAATTGGTTTCAAAAAGAAGTCTTGCTGATACGGTTTTAACTGTAAATTTATCATCTGTTGGCAATCAAGAACTTCAAAAAGATAAAGATGGATATGCCAACTTATATAGAACAAATGTAAATATCACTGTTGCTTATGCTGGACCAAATGGTAATGGAACTACATCTGTATCTGGCAGTTATGTTTTCTCTGTTGTTGCAGGGTCTACTATTTCTGATGCAAAAAGATTTGAAGCAATTAAAATAGCATCGTCAAAAGCTTTTGAAGAAATAGTTTCGAAATTTGCAGTAGAGTCATTTAAAAAAGATGAAGTTAAAGGTGACAAAAATAAAACTAAATGAGTTTTTAGATAATAAATCAATGTACTATGATGAAATTGATTATAGTACAATTAAAAAAGCATGGCATGAGTTAAACACTCATGTTTCTTTACCTTTTGTGATACATCTTGTATGAACAAATGGTAAAGGATCTACAGGGCGATTTCTAGCCCACTATTTAAACAAAACCAACTACAAGGTTTTGCACTATAGCTCACCTCATATATTAAAATTCAATGAACGAATCTGGATAAATGGTAATGATGTAAGTGATACTATTTTAGAAGATACTCATAATAAATTGCAAAGTATTTTGTCTCAAAATTTAATTGATAAACTTACTTATTTTGAATACACCACTTTATTATCTTTCTACTTATCTTCTGGTTTTGATTATTTGATTTTAGAAGCAGGACTTGGAGGTGAATTTGATGCCACCAATGTTGTGAAAAATGATTTAACATTAATTACAACAATTGATTTTGACCACCAAAGTTTTTTAGGTAATACTATTAAAGAAATTGCTGGAACAAAACTGCGTAGCTGTGATACTAAAATGATTGTGAATAAGCAAGTTCATGAAGAAGTTTATACTATTGCACAAGAATATGACTTTTCTCATGTTGAGACACTGGATGTCTCAAGTTTGGACTTTTTGCCAGATTACCTTTTACAAAACCTACAACTCTCTTTAAGTGCTTTGAAATATCTAAATATCAAAATTAACTTATATGAATTTCAAGATATAAAATTGTTTGGGCGATGTCAGAAAATCAAAGAAAATATTACAATTGATGTGGGACATAATCCTTTAGCAGCTTCAGTGATTAAAGATGTCTTTGTAAAAGAAGAGAAAAAAGTCACTTTAGTTTATAACTGCTTTTCTGATAAGAATTATAAAAAAGTATTGACTATTTTAAATCCAATCATTAATGAAGTATTAATTATAAACGTTTCTGATAACAGAATTGTAGATAAAAAAAATCTACTTGAAGTATGTGTTGATTTAAATATAAATGTTGCTGACTTTAAAAGTCTTGAACAAAATAAAGAGTATCTGGTCTTTGGTTCTTTTAGCGTAGTTGAAGAATTTCTAAAGGTGTATTGTGAAAAATAGACTCATAATAACTGTAACAGATGTACACGGTACAAAATCGTATAATGTCCCACAATTGATTAAAAAGTTTTTTTTTATTATCTCGCTTTCTCTTTTATTGGTAATAGCTGGGAGCTTTTGGCTTATTTCTATTTTGAAAGAAGATATTTCAGTTGTTGAAATTGAAAAAACAGAGGCCTTACTTGTATTAAAACATGAAAATGCACTTGAAATAAAAAAATTAAGAGCAAGTAATGAAAC